>OLRZ01000087.1_pt1 | contig 81823 bp, 82 predicted proteins | sample 1671931 | NCBI WGS metagenome assembly OLRZ01 (sample SAMEA3136627, study PRJEB25190) | human gut metagenome | reverse complement strand
GCAGTAATAAGCTGGGCGCGAGAAGCAGCAGCGCAAAGGGCATATCGGAACGACCTGAAAAAAGCCTGTTCATTGCGGATTCCTGTCCTGGGTTTAGTGCTGTTCGATCAGTTCATCCAGCTTTTTCTGGCTCGCTTGCAGCGTGCCAGGGAGATCGGCTTTACCCACGGTGACGTTATGCACCATGGAGCTCACCACGCCAGAACCCGTCACATCACCCATGCGGGTAAAGTTTTTATCCCCTACTGCGCCAAAGACCTGAATATTTGGCAGTTCACCGATTAGCTGATTCGGTAGTTCACCCAGCGCCTTAATAACGTCGTTGTCTTTCCAGGTGGCGGTAGTGACAACCGCTTTATTCACCGGCAGCGCAGCACCTGGCGACATCATCACCCAGTCGGCAATGTTGTCTGCCTGCTCCATAAAGGTGACAAATTTTTCTGCTGCTTCCGTCTCTTCGGTCTTTTGCCCGGCGGTAATGGTCAGCGAGGTCAACATGCCGTAGACCGCAGAGTTTTTCTCGGTTGGCACCACGAAACCGACGTTTTTCGGGTCGCCTTCTTTAATCACAGCCGGAAGGATATAGGTGGAGTAAATCGCCATCGGCGCGGTGCCGTTCATAAAGGCGTCTTTCACTTCCATGATGTCGTTAGAACCCGGCATAGTGTTGGCAGCAAGGTCGCGGTAATAGGTCAGTGCCTGCATCATCTCTGGTGTATCAAGGGTGATTTTGCCTTCGGCGTTAAAGACGTTAGCCTGGTTGGATAACGCAAACTGGGAGAAGGATTGTTCCGTCAACACGCTTTCTGCTGTAGGCAGCGCAATGCCGTATTTTTTATTCGCCGGGTCATTCAGTTTCTGTGCAACGTCCAGCAGCTGTTGCCAGTTTTTCGGCTCCTCAAGCCCCGCTTTTGCCAGCACATCTTTGCGATACCAGATACCGCCAATCCAGGCGCTGACAGGAACACCGGTCCATGCGCTACCATCTTCGGTACGCACAATACGCAGTACGCCATCGTAAAACGCGCCTTCACCAACGTTGCTGATGACTGTGGCAACCGCTTTGCGATCGATAAGCTGCTCTTTGTCCATCACTTTGGCGTAGTCATGGCTGGTTTCGATCACTTCCGGCAGCGAACCGCTACGTGAAAGAGTAATGACTTTAGTGTTATAGGCATCTTCTTCCACGGGCACTTGCTTAACGGTGATGCCAGGGTTTTCTTTTTCAAAACGGGCAATCAATTTACTGATAACGGCCTGACGCTCCTGCTCCACCGAAGAATGCATAAATTCGATGGATACATTCGTTTTATTTTCTTCTTTACAGCCTTAAATCAGGGCGCAGGAAACCAGTGCTGATAACAGCACGATTTTTGATTTAATCATGAGATGTTCCTTTTTATTTAATCCACATAACCTGCCAGGGGCGCAGCGTTATTTCATTACCCAATATATCAACTTCACTAATCAGATCCCGACCATGCAGATTAGTAATATTTACATGCTGAATATTTTTACTGACATTAAACAATCCAGTCAGACAATTACCATCAGCGTTACTTCTTTGAATACGCATTACGGATGAATTAATCGTATCAATGGTAAAATTATTATCCGGATGAAACTCGTTATGGCTGCGACGAAGTGTAATTAAACGCGACAACTCATGATATACCGCATGCCTTAATGTAGCTTCATCGTTCAGTTCTCGGGTTATCTCTTTACTGTGATATTTTTTACGGTTAATCGCACGGTTATATCCGAGTTTTTCGACACCTGCGTAATCATTACGCGAGCCAAGAATACTTTGAATATATATCGCTGGCACACCGGGGAAACTTAACAAAATCGCATGGGCGAGAATAAACCTGGCGCAACGTTCTTCATCGCTACTCTCACGGCGGCTTAACGCATCCATATAGGTCACATTTATTTCATACGGACTGCGTGTACCGTCGGGATTATTTTTCCAGTTTACTAATGCACCTTCCTGCTGTAACGCCTCGACCAGCTCTAATATTTCGCTTTCAGGCAACAAGCCCCGTAGCGGGTTTAGCCCGATGCCATCGTGAGAGGCGAGGAAGTTAAACCAGGTGGTGTTGCTGGAAGGTAGTGTCAGGTTTTGCGCCCACGCACAAAGCGCCTCAACGTTCTGTTTTTGCACCGCATGCAGCACCAGTGGCGGCAGCGAGAACTGGTACACCATATGTGCTTCGTCATCGCCTGCGCCAAAGTAAGCAATGTTGTCTTTATGCGGAACATTGGTCTCGGTAATGATCACTGTACCTGGCGCAACGTTATCAATAATCGACCGTAACAGTTTGATAATCAGATGTGTTTTTTCCAGATGGATGCAGCTTGTTCCCGGCTCTTTCCACATAAAGCCAACGGCATCCAGGCGGACATACTCAGCACCTTTCGCAAGGTAACAGAGTAAAACATCCACCATCGCCAGCAACACTTCAGGGCTACGGTAATTCAGGTCAATTTGATCGTCACTAAAGGTGGTCCATAAATGGCGCGTTGAATGATCGCGCATCTGGAATGGCGTTAATAACGGTAACGCACGCGGGCGAGTGACGGCGCTGAGATCGGTTTGCGGGTCAACGGCAATAAAAAAATCTTCAAAACCTGGATGCTGTTGTAAATAGTTTTTAAACCATTCACTTTTTGCCGACATATGGTTGCAGACAAAATCAAACATTAAATGACTGCATTCACCGAGTTGCTGAATATCCTGCCACTCCCCCGCTTCACTGGCGACCTGATGATAATCAATTACCGAAAAGCCATCATCAGATGACCATGGATAAAACGGCAACAAATGAACATGTGAAAAAATGCTTTGCAGCCATTGATGGTAAAACTGATTAAATGTGGGTAATGGTTTTAAATCATTGCTGTGAAATTGATCGGCATAGGTAATTAACACGACATCACTTTCATCCCAGTGTTTTTTACGTCGCTGTGTAATTAATCGTTTCGCACTCTCAAGACGCGTTACAAGTTTCTGTAAATGAGTTGCGGTAAATGTTCCACCGTAGATTTCGTCCAGGTAATCCGTAATTTTCTGTTTCATGTTGCCTTTCCGTGGTAGCGGTCCCATGAAACGAGAGACTACTCCGCAGAAAATAAACTGTCAATTGAGCACAAGGGTTTTAGTCACGCAGGAAATCATTTTTTACCAGGGAAAAAGCGTATTTGTGAGCTGACGCAAATAATCTATGGGGATGTAAATAAGGTGTGACAGAAAAAAAAACGGCGCATAAGCGCCGCTCATGGTGAATTCTTTTAACCTTTGACCTTCGGCATTGCGATGTCTTTCAGGCCACCGGCGTTCTCAACGTGGGTATATCCCATCTCGCTAAGGATCTCTTTTGCTTGCCCTGACTGGCGTCCGGCATTGCAATACACTTTCACGGTGTCGTTTTTATCCGGAACGGCGGTGGCAATGCGCTCTTTCACTTCCTTCAGGGGAATATTGATGGCCCCCTGAACGTGCTCTTGCTGATACTGCTCTGGAACACGAACATCGATCCAGTGTTCAGCGGCGAAAACGGGCAGTGAAAACACCAGTGCCAGAGCAAGTAAGCCTTTTTTAAACATGTAAGCGTCCTTCTATGGATGAAAATTGCCATCCATTATACGCCTGAGATTTAACAATTTTTGCGAAACTCCCCTCACCTTTTATAACGCTGTGCCAGTTTATTAGCAGCCCGACTTAACAGCGGTTCCAGCGCCACAGCCAGCAACATTTTCAGCGGTCGGCGAGCAACTGATTTTATCGCCCAGCCCGCCACACCCGCCGGGCCATAGCGCAGTGCGGTAAGAAGTACCAGCTTGCCTGCTAATTTGAAACCAGGCTTTACCTTTTGCCCGGCCTGTTGCCAGCGAGTATTCATAACTTTCCTCACAGTTGACGGAAACGGCTACGTAACGTGAAAGTATCGGAAGTGACATAACGTTCCATCTCGCGTAAACGCGTTTCACTTGCCGCCAGTTCACGGTCGACTTCATCCAGCAATTCGCTGCTGGAAGGTAGCTGCTCACCAAAGGCCATGTTGTCCGGCATTGGATCAAGCGCAAATGACAAAATGATGTAAGCAACCAGGGTAAACAGCGCCAGACCGAAGAAAATCGACAGCACCACCAGGATACGCACCAGTTTTACCGGTACATCAAAATAGTTGGCAATCCCGGCGCAGACGCCGCGGACCATGCCCTGCTGTGGAATACGCCATAATTTTTTATTGAGATTAATGCCCGCCATTAGCGATCCCTCCAGTTCGGATGTTCTGCATCAAGAATAGATTCCAGCGCCTGAATACGTTCACGCATCCGTTTTGCTTCATCAGCCAGTTGCGCTAATCGCTGCTGCTCACTTTGCGACAATTCACTGCGACCAGAACGATTGCTGTAATGCAGCCATAACCAGATCGGTAAAACAAACAGCACAAAAATGGTTAACGGAATAGCCAGAAATAGCGCGCTCATAAGTACTCCTTAGACGATGAGCGGCGGCGCGTTCGGACGCCGCCTGGATGTTATTATTGATTGTCTTGCTTCATTTTGGCTTTTAATTGTGCCAGTTGTTCGCTGATTGCATCATCGGCTTTCAGTTCGGCAAACTGATCGTCCAGCGATTTTTGTTTACCGAAGCTGTGGCTTTCTGCTTCCGCTTCCATCTGGTCAATACGACGTTCGAAAGATTCGAAACGAGCCATTGCTTCATCCAGTTTGCCACTGTCCAGCTGACGACGCACATCGCGCGACGAGTTTGCCGCCTGATGACGTAACATCAATGCCTGCTGGCGAGCGCGTGTTTCGCTCAATTTGTTTTCCAGCTCGCCAATCTCTTTCTTCATGCGTGCCAGCGTATCGTCCACCAGCGTCACTTCATGTTCCAGGGACTTAATCAGATCGGTCAGTTTCTGTTTTTCAATTAACGCTGCACGTGCCAGATCCTCTCTCTCTTTCAGCAGCGCCAGTTCGGCTTTTTCCTGCCATTCAATTTCACGCGCCGACGCTTGTTCAATACGGCGAGTCAGCTGTTTCTTTTCTGCCAACGCGCGCGCCGAAGTAGAACGTACTTCAACCAGTGTATCTTCCATCTCCTGGATCATCAGACGAACCAGTTTCTGTGGATCTTCCGCTTTCTCTAACAGAGCGTTGATGTTGGCATTCACGATGTCGGCAAAGCGAGAAAAAATACCCATAATGTTGTCCTCTTGATTTCTGCGTTCAGGATTGTCCTGCTGAACTGTTAATACAATTTGCGTGCCAATTTTTTATCTTTTTGATTTATAAAGATCTGATTGAAGAATCAACAGCAACATGCCAGGATGAGTTAGCGAATTACACTAACAAGTGGCGAATTTCATCATGGCAGAATACAAAGATAATTTACTTGGTGAGGCGAACAGCTTTCTCGAAGTGCTGGAACAGGTTTCGCATCTCGCACCGCTGGACAAACCGGTGCTCATCATCGGCGAACGCGGCACCGGTAAAGAGCTGATTGCCAGCCGCCTGCATTATCTCTCCTCCCGTTGGCAAGGGCCGTTTATTTCCCTTAACTGCGCGGCGTTAAATGAAAATCTGCTGGATTCCGAACTGTTTGGTCACGAAGCGGGGGCGTTTACCGGTGCGCAAAAACGTCATCCAGGGAGATTTGAACGTGCCGACGGCGGTACGCTATTTCTTGATGAACTCGCTACGGCACCGATGATGGTGCAGGAGAAATTATTGCGCGTGATTGAGTACGGTGAACTGGAGCGCGTTGGCGGCAGCCAGCCATTGCAGGTGAATGTGCGGTTGGTATGCGCGACGAATGCCGATCTCCCGGCGATGGTCAATGAAGGCACTTTTCGCGCTGACCTGCTCGACCGACTGGCTTTTGATGTTGTACAACTGCCACCACTGCGCGAGCGCGAAAGCGACATAATGTTGATGGCAGAACACTTTGCCATCCAGATGTGTCGGGAAATCAAGCTGCCTCTGTTCCCGGGGTTTACGGAGCGCGCCAGAGAAACATTGCTGAATTATCGTTGGCCGGGAAATATTCGTGAATTGAAAAACGTGGTGGAACGTTCAGTGTATCGCCACGGCACCAGCGATTATCCGCTTGATGACATCATTATTGATCCCTTTAAACGGCGTCCGCCTGAAGACGCTATCGCCGTTTCAGAAACCACCTCGCTTCCAACACTGCCGCTGGATTTACGTGAGTTTCAGATGCAGCAGGAAAAAGAGTTGCTGCAACTCAGTTTGCAACAAGGGAAATATAACCAGAAGCGCGCGGCTGAATTACTGGGGTTAACTTATCATCAGTTCCGCGCGTTGTTGAAAAAGCACCAGATTTAGCGAAGTTGAGCAATACAACTTGCCGGATGCGGCGTGAATGCTTTATTCGGCATACATAATCAATACGTCGTTTGCAGGCCTGATAAGCGCAGCGCATCAGACATTATTGCGTTGGGCTATTAATCGCTCAGCGCATCCTGCAAAATTTTCATTGCCGCATCGAATTGCGCATCCGGGATGGTCAGCGGATACAGGAAGCGAATCACGTTGCCGTATGCGCCACAGGTCAGCAGGAGCAGCCCCTGCGCCAGCGCGCGTTGCTGGATTTTCTGTGCAATCGCCGCTGACGGCTCGCCCGTTTGCGGATCGTTAAACTCTACCGCAATCATCGACCCCAGGCCGCGTACCGCAGCAATGGCCGGAACGCTTTCTTTGGCATCAATCAACGTGTTTTTGAGACGCTGGCCCAGTTGATTCGCGCGTTCGCAGAGTGATTCTTTGTCGATAATATTGAGCACCGCGTGCGCGGCAGCCACCGCCAGCGGGTTACCGGCGTAGGTGCCGCCAAGCCCGCCCAGCGCGGGTGCGTCCATAATATTCGCGTTACCGACCACGCCCGAAAGCGGCATCCCGCCCGCGAGGCTTTTCGCCATCGTCATTAAATCCGGCTTATCGGCGTAATGATCCATGGCAAACAGCTTACCGGTACGCGCAAAGCCGCTTTGCACTTCATCAGCAATCATCACAATACCGTGCTCGTCGCACAGGCGGCGAATAGCGGCAACCAGCTCTTTTGGCGCAACGTTGAAACCGCCCTCGCCCTGCACCGGTTCGAAAATAATCGCCGCCACCTGCTTCGCTTCGATGTCTGATTTAAACAAGCGTTCGATGGCGTCGAGGGAGTCCTGTGTTGAAATGCCGTGTAAATCTGACGGATAAGGTACGTGATACACCGAACCAGGGAACGGGCCGAAGCCGATTTTGTACGGCGCAACTTTTCCGGTCAGCGCCATGGTCATATACGTACGACCGTGAAAGCCGCCGCTAAACGCAATCACGCCAGGGCGTCCGGTATGGGCGCGAGCAATTTTCACCGCGTTTTCCACCGCTTCCGCACCGGTGGTGAAGAACGCGGTTTTGGCCTGCCCGCTCACCGGGGCAAGGGCGTTGATTTTCTCCGCCAGGGTGACGTAGCTTTCATACGGCACAATCTGATACGCGGTGTGGGTAAACTGTTGCAGTTGCTGCTCCACCGCCGCGACCAGATCAGGGTGGCGATGTCCGGTATTCAGCACCGCAATGCCTGCGGCGAAATCGATGTACTCGTTGCCCTCAACATCCTTCAGCGTGGCGTTTTCAGCCGACTGGGCGAAGAAGTTACACATCACGCCAACCCCGCGCGGGGTGGCAGAAAGACGACGCTGATGGAATTCATTGTTGCTCATGTTTCACACCTTTTGACTCTTCACGGTTAATCGGAAATTAAACGCCCAGACGATCGCGCAGGCTGTAATACGCCGCGCCCATCGCGGTAAACGGCACACGCAGCGTGCGCCCGCCGGGGAACGGGTAATGCGGCAGATTGGCGAAGGCATCGAAACGTTCGGCGTCGCCGCGCAGCAGTTCGGCAATCAAACGTCCGGCTAGATGAGTACAGGTCACGCCGTGGCCGCTGTAGCCCTGCATGTAATAGATGTTGGTATCGAGGCGACCAAACTGCGGCATACGCGACAGGGTCAGCAGGAAGTTGCCCGTCCAGCGGTAATCAATTTTCACGCCCTTCAGCTGCGGGAAGGTTTTCAGCAGTTTCGGCACCACAAGGCGCTCAACGTCATCCGGGTCGCGCGCGCCGTAGACCACGCCGCCGCCGTACAGCAGGCGGTTGTCGGCGGTAAGACGGTAGTAATCAAGCAGATAGTTACAGTCTTCCACACAGTAGTTTTTCGGGATCAGCGAACGGGCTAAATCTTCCGACAGCCGTCCGGTGGTGATCACCTGCGTGCCGCACGGCATGCTGCGTTTCGCCAGTTCCGGCTCTACTTTATCGCCCAGATACGCATTCCCGGCGACAATCACATACTTCGCCGTCACCTGACCTTTGGCAGTTCGCACAACGGCTGGCGTGGTGTGCTGGATCTGCGTTACGGCAGAAAGTTCATACACGCGCCCGCCGTTGAGGCGGATGGCGTCCGCTTCGCCAATGGCGAGGTTTAGCGGATGAATATGCCCACCGCTGTGATCCAGCAGCGCACCAGTGTAGCGATCGCTGGCGACCTCGCGGCGAATAGCGTTGGCGTCCAGCAGCTCCAGCTGTTTATTGCCGTAGCGTTCCCAGTTCTCTTTCTGCTCTTCGAGTGTGGCGAGTTGTTTATCATTCATCGCCACAAACAGACCGCCGGGACGATAGTCGCAGTCAATCTGATAACGTTTGATACGTTCGCGGATGATCTCGCCACCCTCGAACATCATGCTGCCGAGCATACGGGCGGTGTCCATGCCGTAGTTTTTTTCGATCACGTCGATGTCGCGGCTGTAGGAGTTCGCAAGCTGCCCGCCATTGCGTCCGCTTGCGCCGAAGCCGATGCGTGAGGCTTCAAGAACCACCACGTCAAAGCCCGCTTCCGCCAGATGCAGCGCGGAAGAGAGCCCGGTATAGCCGCCGCCGACCACGCAAACGTCGCAGGAAATCGACTCATTCAGCGTGTCGAATGGCGCGTATTTATTCGCACTGGCGGCGTAGTAACTGCTGGTATGTTCGGTCATTTCAGGCCTCCAGGCTTATCCAGATGGTTTTCAGTTCGGTGAATTTTTCAAGGGCATGCAGGGATTTGTCGCGACCGTTGCCGCTCTGCTTATAGCCGCCAAACGGCACGGTCATATCGCCGTCGTTGTAGTTATTGACGAAGACGGAACCAGCCTTCAGGCGGCGGCTCATGCGGTGCGCGCGGGAGAGGTCGCGCGTCCATACCGCCGCGCCAAGGCCGTACTGGCTGTCGTTGGCAAGCTGTAGCGCCTGTTCTTCTGATGTGAAACGCGTGACCACCAGCACCGGACCGAAAATCTCTTCGCGGCTTAAGGACGCATTCGGGTCTACATCCACAAAGATGGTCGGGCCGATGGCGGCAGCCAGCCCGGCGTTACGGCCATCCAACAACAGTTGCCCTTTGCTTTCGCCTTCCCGAATAAAGCTATGGACCGAGTCGGCGTGGGCGCAGTCGATTAAGGTGCCCATGGTGGTTGCGGGATCAAGTGGATGGCCCGGCTGCCAGTTTTGCGCCTGCTGTTTTAACAGGGCTAAGAATTCATCGGCGATGCTCTCTTCCAGCAACAGGCGCGTTCCGGCGATGCACACCTGTCCCTGGTTGTAGAAAATGCCTGCTGCGGTGGCGCTTGCCGCCTGTTGCAAATCCGGGCAGTCAGCGAAAACGATGTTGGCGCTTTTGCCGCCCGCTTCCAGCCAGACGCGTTTCATGTTGCTGTCGCCCGCATCTTTCAGCAGCTGTTTCCCGGTACGGGTTGAACCGGTAAAGGCAATGGCGTCGATATCGTTATGACGCGACAGCGCCTGCCCGGCTTCATGACCAAAACCCGTCACCACGTTCAACACACCATCCGGCAAGCCTGCTTCTTTCGCCAGCCCCGCGAGACGAATCGCACTGAGCGGTGATTTTTCAGACGGTTTTAGAATCACGCTGTTTCCCGCCGCCAGCGCCGGGCCGAGTTTCCAGCAAGTCAGCAGCAGCGGGAAGTTCCACGGCACGATGGCGGCAATCACGCCGACCGGTTCACGCACGATCATCGCCAGCTCATGGCTACTGGTGGTCGCCACTTCGCCATACACTTTGTCGATCGCTTCGGCGTACCAGCGAATGGCGCGCGCCGCGCCGGGAATATCATCACGCAGACTGTGACGAATCGGTTTGCCGGTGTCGAGAGTTTCCAGCAGTGCCAGCTCTTCGGCGTGGGCTTCCATTAAATCGGCGAGTTTATTCAGTACCGCTTTACGTTTAGCCGGAGAAGAGAGTGACCAGTCGCCGCGTTCAAATACGCCGCGTGCTGCGCTCATCGCACGGTCGATATCGACGCTCTTGCCGCGGGCAATTTTCGCCAGCGGTGCCTGGGTGACCGGATCAACGGTTTCAAAGGTTTCATTTTCCGCCGCAGCAGTATATTCACCGTTAATAAATAAGCGGTTTTCAATGGCGAGACTTAACGCTTTATCCTGCCAGTAAGCCAGATGATGAAAATTCATTATGACTCCTGTTTCACGTCTATCAGATATATGCAGTTTGTGAACGTCAGGGCGCAGAGATCCCCGGGCCGTATGCCCGTTTATTTCTGGCGACATTCTTTATATACACTTCATCCTTCAAGCCGCCTCTGCCTTGGCTGCGTTCGCTCCCCCGAATCACTTACCTGAGTAAGCTCATCGGGATTCGCTCACTTGCCGCCTTGATGCAACTTGAATGATTTTGTGTATAGATTGCCGGGCGCATTGCGCTTACCCGGCTTACAGAACAAAAAGATTAAAACGTGGTGGGCGTATGGGCGCTGATAATTCGGCAAATACCTGCCGACGTATTACTGAAACTGTGCGGGATGCCGGTATTAATGGCATAACTTTGCCCCGCGACGAGGTGGTAATCCTGACCATTAATCGTCAGAACAATTTCACCTTCCAGTACAGTGCCTATTTCCTCACCCTGATGCTTAATTCTTTCCCCAGTGGTTGTGCCCGGCTGGTACGTTTCAAAGATCATCGCCAGCGTGCGATTCGGGTTACCGTTATGAACCAGCTTCATTGACACACCCTGACTACCCATCTCAATTAAGTCGTCCTGATTAATGACGACCTGCGGCTCATCAGGTTTTTCCGGCTCGGAAAAGAATTCCGAGAGTGACAGACCATACACCTTCAGCAGCTTTTGCAGCGTACTGATGGCAGGGCTGACTTTATCTTGTTCTATCGTACTGATAGCACTGTGAGTCAGCCCGGAGAGTTCGGCGGCACGACGTTGTGAAAGCCCCTGCTGCTGGCGGATTTCCGACAAGCGTTTTCCTGGCGCCAGTCCCTCATCACTCATATTTGCATTTCCTTAAACTGTAGTGGTCAGAGTCGCTGTTTTTCAGCGATATGGTGCTGACAAGCGGTGATAAAGCCCTCGAACAATATACGCGAAAGCGCGTACTCGCTACTGTTCCATTCCGGGTGCCACTGTACGCCCAGCGCAAAAGGATGATTGATGACGCTAACCGCCTCAACTAAGCCATCCGGCGAGCGAGCTTCAACACGCAACCGTGGGCTAACGACCTTCGCCCCTTGTCCATGTAGAGAGTTTACCCAAAAGTTGCTACATTCAGGTAACAACGCAGACAGTAATCCCCCCTCTTCAACCTGAACTTCATGCGACGGTGCATATTGCTGTTCCACCGGCAGTTCGGGATCTTCCCGATGTTCCAGCAATTCAGGCTGTTCGCACAGCTTGCGATGCAACGAACCACCGGTTGCCACCACCAGTTCTTGTAAACCCCGGCAGATGGCGAAAATGGGGATGCGCCTTTCGAGTGCGGCATTAATTATCGCCATGCTCAGAAGATCACGCCCGGGATCGGCGTCAGGCTCATCGCCGTTTTCACCATATAGGTGCGGCTGCACATTGCTGGGACTACCAGGAAGATAAATGCCATCGAGTTTCGGCAAAAGTTGTTCAAGTAATGACGGTTCCGCCAGCGCATGTGGTAGCGCAATAGGCAAGCCGCCTGCATGGATGATGGCATTCAGGTACTTTTCTTGCAGAGTCTGGGTCGCATGACCCTTAAGCCTGTTCCTGCACATTACGACACCGATAACCGGATTGTTCATTATATTTTCCATGCTCAATCTCACAAAGTGGACTAAATTATCGCCATTACTGCGCTTTAAATGACCTTTATGTTCAATATTTTTTCAATCTAGCAGTGGGTTTTCATTTTTGCAAACTCAATTTAACATTTGACAAACATTTAGTTTGCATACAGATTCGAATGGTGGTCATTATATTTTACGCTTTGATAACGAGCGGAAAACAAACCAAAGGCGAAGAATCATGGAAACCAATATCGTTGAAGTAGAGAACTTTGTTCAGCAGTCAGAAGAGAGGCGGGGTAGCGCCTTTACGCAGGAAGTGAAACGCTACCTGGAGCGCTACCCGAATACGCAATATGTTGATGTTTTACTTACTGATTTGAATGGTTGCTTCCGTGGAAAACGTATCCCTGTTGCAAGCCTGAAGAAGTTGGAGAAAGGGTGTTATTTCCCGGCCTCGGTGTTTGCAATGGATATTCTGGGCAACGTAGTAGAATAAGCGGGTCTGGGTCAGGAAATGGGCGAGCCGGATCGTACTTGTGTTCCTGTTCTCGGTTCCTTAACCCCTTCTGCCGCCGATCCAGAGTTTATCGGTCAGATGCTCCTGACCATGGTCGATGAAGATGGCGCTCCCTTTGACGTTGAGCCGCGGAACGTTCTTAACCGCCTGTGGCAGCAGCTACGCCAGCGCGGATTGTTCCCGGTTGTAGCGGTAGAGCTGGAGTTCTATTTACTGGATCGTCAGCGCGACGCTGAAGGGTATCTGCAACCGCCCTGCGCGCCCGGCACCGATGACCGCAATACACAAAGCCAGGTTTACTCCGTTGATAACCTCAACCACTTCGCCGACGTGCTCAATGATATTGATGAACTGGCGCAGTTACAGTTAATTCCCGCCGACGGTGCGGTCGCCGAAGCCTCGCCGGGTCAGTTTGAAATCAACCTTTACCATACCGATAACGTGCTGGAAGCCTGCGATGATGCGCTGGCGCTAAAACGCCTGGTGCGTCTGATGGCAGAAAAGCATAAGATGCACGCCACTTTTATGGCGAAGCCGTATGAAGAGCACGCGGGCAGCGGGATGCATATCCATATCAGTATGCAAAATAATCGTGGCGAGAACGTGCTTTCTGACGCGGAAGGCGAAGATTCGCCGCTGCTGAAAAAAATGCTCGCCGGAATGATCGATCTGATGCCGTCATCAATGGCGTTGCTGGCACCAAACGTGAACTCGTATCGCCGCTTCCAGCCGGGGATGTATGTACCGACGCAGGCGTCGTGGGGCCATAACAACCGCACCGTCGCCCTGCGTATTCCATGCGGCGATCGTCATAATCACCGCGTGGAATATCGCGTGGCGGGTGCCGATGCCAACCCATATCTGGTGATGGCAGCGATTTTTGCCGGTATTTTGCACGGTCTTGATAACGAGCTGCCGTTGCAGGAAGAAGTCGAAGGCAACGGGCTGGAACAGGATGGCTTACCCTTCCCGATTCGCCAGAGCGATGCCCTGGGTGAGTTTATCGAGAATGATCACCTGCGCCGCTATTTAGGCGAACGGTTTTGCCATGTCTATCACGCCTGTAAAAATGATGAGCTGTTGCAGTTTGAGCGCCTCATCACAGAAACAGAAATTGAGTGGATGTTGAAAAACGCGTAATACCCCTTGCGGGGTTGTTTCATCGGCCTGAGCGGAGCCAGGCCTGACATTTGCTGGTAATCCAGACATTTTCCGGATGTCGCGTTATGGAGCGCAGGCGGCAACGGGCTTCCGTTAACGATTAAGACTGTGACGAGGAAATGAGATGATGCCGATGATTAAATCCCCGCATGGCGAGGGAGGCTGCGTATGCGCCCCTCCTGCGACTGACTGGACTCCGCCCCCTTTGCTTCCCTTGCTAAACAGGTTTGATTTCAGGTCGACACGACCGCAAACCTTATTACGCAGGGGAGGCAGCAATTATGGCTATTAATTCACCACTGAATATTGCTGCGCAACCCGGCAAAACCCGTCTGCGAAAATCACTGAAATTGTGGCAGGTGGTAATGATGGGTCTGGCCTATCTCACGCCGATGACTGTGTTCGATACTTTTGGCATTGTGTCAGGCATTAGCGACGGTCACGTTCCGGCGTCCTATTTGCTGGCGCTGGCGGGCGTGCTGTTTACCGCTATCAGCTACGGCAAACTGGTTCGCCAGTTTCCGGAGGCCGGTTCGGCCTATACCTACGCGCAAAAGTCGATTAACCCGCACGTCGGATTTATGGTCGGCTGGTCATCACTGCTGGATTATCTCTTTTTGCCGATGATCAACGTTTTGTTGGCGAAAATCTATCTCTCCGCCCTCTTCCCGGAAGTGCCGCCGTGGGTGTGGGTGGTAACCTTCGTCGCCATTTTAACCGCCGCGAATCTGAAGAGCGTCAACCTGGTCGCTAACTTCAATACCCTGTTTGTGTTGGTGCAAATCTCCATCATGGTGGTGTTTATCTTCCTGGTGGTTCAGGGACTGCATAAAGGAGAAGGCGTTGGCACGGTCTGGTCGTTACAGCCGTTTATCAGCGAGAACGCGCATCTGATTCCGATTATTACCGGGGCGACGATCGTCTGCTTCTCTTTCCTTGGTTTCGATGCAGTGACCACACTTTCGGAAGAGACACCAGACGCCGCACGCGTGATCCCGAAAGCCATCTTCCTGACGGCGGTCTATGGTGGCGTTATCTTTATCGCGGCGTCGTTCTTTATGCAGCTGTTCTTCCCCGATATCAGCCGCTTTAAAGACCCGGACGCCGCACTGCCTGAAATTGCACTCTACGTCGGCGGTAAGCTGTTCCAGTCGATTTTCCTTTGCACCACGTTTGTGAACACGTTAGCGTCTGGCCTGGCCTCACATGCCAGCGTGTCACGTCTGCTGTATGTGATGGGGCGCGACAATGTGTTTCCGGAGCGCGTGTTTGGCTATGTGCATCCGAAATGGCGGACTCCGGCACTGAACGTCATTATGGTCGGGATTGTCGCGATGTCGGCGCTGTTCTTCGATTTAGTTACCGCCACAGCGTTAATTAACTTCGGCGCGTTGGTAGCGTTTACCTTCGTTAACCTGTCGGTGTTCAACCACTTCTGGCGGCGCAAAGGAATGAATAAAAGCTGGAAGGAACACTTCCACTATTTATTAATGCCGCTGGTTGGCGCGCTGACGGTGGGCGTGCTGTGGATTAACCTCGAAGCCACCTCGCTGACGCTGGGTCTGGTATGGGCTTCGTTAGGCGGCGCATATTTGTGGTATCTGATTCGCCGCTATCGCAAAGTGCCGCTGTACGAAGGTGACAGAACGCCAGTGAGCGAAACGTAATAGTCGGATGCGCGCCGCATTATCCTGCCTGAGGGTAATGCGCCGCGCCATTAACTATAAAAAGATGTATGACCCGGATCACGAGTGCTATCATCCGCCCTTATGCTTAGCGCATTAACCCCAGGGGCAAATAATGAACCACGATATCCCGCTAAAATATTTTGATATTGCCGATGAGTACGCGACCGAATGCGCAGAGCCTGTCGCAGACGCTGAACGCACACCGCTGGCCCACTACTTCCAGTTACTGCTCACCCGTTTGATGAACAATGAAGAGATCAGCGAAGAAGCCCAACATGAAATGGCTGCTGAAGCGGGGATTAATCCCGTACGCATTGATGAGATCGCAGAGTTTTTGAATCAATGGGGTAATGAGTAATTATTTAATTGCAGACGATCGGTCAGTATCGTTGTCCGGATAAAGCGTTCACTCTGCATCCGGTTAAAATGACACGCATTGCAGCGTGCTTTAATGGGTTTCTCACGATCGTACCGCTCTGCTCCTCGCTAAGTTGTTCTGTGAGTTATAGTTATAGAGAAATCACGGGTACGAATGTTGAACAGATGGCGACGCCATCTGTTCAACGACCAACCACACGGCCCTCATTACGACCCCTGAACACAAACGGTAATGGCAAATGTCATTAAATATTAGTAAGATAGCCTCTTTACATAAAATCCCTTAATATTATGCGCCAGGTATTATCGTCTCTTTTGGTGATTGCTGGACTTGTGAGTGGTCAGGCAATCGCCGCGCCTGAATCTCCCCCGCATGCTGATATCCGCGACAGCGGTTTTGTCTATTGCGTCAGCGGGCAAGTCAACACCTTTAACCCATCCAAAGCGAGCAGTGGGTTAATTGTCGATACCCTTGCCGCCCAGTTTTATGATCGACTGCTGGATGTCGATCCCTATACCTATCGCCTGATGCCGGAACTTGCCGAAAGCTGGGAAGTACTCGACAACGGCGCGACCTATCGCTTCCACCTGCGTCGCGATGTTCCGTTTCAAAAAACCGACTGGTTTACTCCCACTCGTAAAATGAATGCCGACGATGTGGTGTTTACCTTCCAGCGAATTTTTGACCGCAACAACCCGTGGCATAACGTCAACGGCAGCAACTTCCCCTACTTCGACAGCCTGCAATTTGCCGATAACGTGAAAAGCGTCCGCAAACTGGATAATCATACCGTTGAGTTCCGACTCGCCCAGCCGGATGCTTCTTTTTTGTGGCACCTCGCAACCCATTATGCTTCGGTCATGTCGGCAGAATATGCCCGGAAGTTAGAGAAAGAAGATCGCCAGGAGCAACTCGACCGTCAACCGGTCGGCACCGGTCCGTATCAGTTGTCGGAATACCGCGCCGGGCAATTTATTCGCCTACAACGTCATGATGACTTCTGGCGCGGTAAACCGTTAATGCCGCAGGTAGTGGTGGATTTAGGCTCCGGCGGCACTGGACGTCTGTCGAAACTCCTGACCGGGGAATGCGACGTTCTGGCCTGGCCTGCTGCCAGCCAGCTATCCATTTTGCGTGACGACCCGCGCTTGCGTTTAACGCTGCGTCCTGGGATGAACGTCGCCTATCTGGCATTTAACACCGCCAAACCGCCGCTAAATAATCCCGCTGTCCGCCATGCGCTGGCACTGGCGATTAATAACCAGCGCCTGATGCAATCCATCTATTATGGTACGGCTGAAACGGCGGCCTCTATTTTACCGCGCGCCTCGTGGGCCTATGACAACGAGGCTAAAATTACTGAATACAATCCGGCGAAATCGCGCGAACAGTTGAAGTCGTTGGGGCTGGAAAATTTAACGCTGAAACTGTGGGTGCCCACACGTTCGCAGGCGTGGAACCCCAGTCCACTGAAAACTGCCGAACTGATTCAGGCGGATATGGCGCAGGTTGGCGTAAAAGTGGTGATTGTGCCGGTAGAAGGTCGCTTTCAGGAGGCGCGGTTGATGGATATGAGCCATGATCTGACGTTATCCGGTTGGGCGACGGACAGTAACGACCCGGACAGTTTCTTCCGTCCGTTACTGAGCTGCGCGGCAATTCATTCGCAGACCAACCTCGCCCACTGGTGCGATCCGAAATTCGACAGCGTATTGCGTAAGGCGCTCTCTTCGCAGCAGCTGGCGGCGCGTATTGAAGCCTATGACGAAGCGCAAAGTATTCTGGCGCAGGAATTGCCCATTTTGCCGCTGGCGTCGTCATTGCGTTTGCAGGCCTATCGGTACGATATCAAAGGTCTGGTACTTAGCCCGTTTGGTAACGCCTCCTTTGCTGGGGTGTATCGCGAGAAACAGGATGAGGTGAAAAAACCATGATTATCTTCACCTTACGCCGCATTTTGTTATTGATTGTCACCTTGTTCCTGCTGACCTTCGTTGGCTTCAGCTTGAGCTATTTCACCCCTCATGCGCCGTTACAAGGCGCGTCACTGTGGAATGCCTGGGTGTTCTGGTTTAACGGCCTGATCCACTGGGATTTTGGTGTTTCCAGCATTAACGGTCAACCGATTGCCGAACAGTTAAAAGAGGTCTTCCCGGCGACGATGGAACTGTGCATCCTCGCCTTCGGTTTTGCGCTGATTGTTGGCATCCCCGTGGGGATGATTGCCGGGATTACGCGCCATAAGTGGCAGGATAACTTGATCAACGCCATCGCCTTACTGGGCTTTTCAATCCCGGTGTTCTGGCTGGCGCTTCTGTTGACGCTGTTTTGTTCACTCACGCTAGGTTGGTTGCCCGTTTCAGGGCGTTTCGATCTGCTCTACGAAGTGAAACCGATTACCGGTTTTGCGTTGATTGATGCCTGGCTTTCGGACTCACCATGGCGGGATGAAATGATCATGAGCGCAATCCGCCATATGATATTGCCCGTGATCACCCTGTCGGTTGCGCCAACAACTGAAGTGATCCGCCTGATGCGTATCAGCACTATCGAAGTGTATGACCAGAACTATGTAAAAGCGGCGGCGACCCGCGGTTTGTCGCGCTTTACTATTTTGCGTCGCCACGTTCTGCATAACGCGTTACCGCCGGTTATTCCTCGCCTGGGCTTACAGTTTTCCACCATGCTGACGCTGGCGATGATCACCGAAATGGTTTTTAGCTGGCCGGGTTTAGGGCGCTGGTTAATTAACGCCATCCGCCAGCAGGATTACGCAGCCATTTCCGCCGGAGTGATGGTGTGTGGCTCACTGGTCATTATTGTTAACGTGATTTCTGATATTTTGGGTGCCATGGCTAACCCTCTGAAACATAAGGAATGGTATGCCTTACGATAGCGTATACAGCGAAAAGCGCCCGCCGGGCACGCTGCGTACCGCCTGGCGCAAATTTTATAGTGACGCCTCTGCGATGGTCGGCCTGTACGGCTGCGCGGGGCTGGCTGTACTGTGTATTTTTGGCGGCTGGTTTGCGCCTTACGGCATCGACCAGCAATTTCTCGGTTATCAATTATTGCCGCCGTCATGGTCGCGCTATGGCGAAGTTTCTTTCTTCCTGGGGACTGACGACCTCGGACGCGATGTTTTAAGCCGTTTACTGAGCGGAGCTGCGCCAACCGTGGGTGGCGCATTTGTGGTGACGCTTGCCGCGACGATCTGTGGCCTGGTACTGGGCACCTTCGCCGGGGCGACACACGGCCTCCGCTCAGCGGTGCTTAACCATATTCTGGATACCTTACTGGCGATCCCTTCGCTGCTGTTGGCAATTATCGTTGTAGCGTTTGCCGGACCGAGTTTGTCCCACGCTATGTTTGCTGTCTGGCTGGCATTGCTGCCGCGTATGGTACGTTCGATTTACAGCATGGTGCATGACGAACTGGAAAAAGAGTACGTTATCGCCGCCCGTCTGGATGGCGCATCAACGCTGAATATTCTCTGGTTTGCTGTGATGCCAAACATCACCGCCGGGCTGGTCACCGAGATCACCCGCGCACTGTCGATGGCAATTCTCGATATCGCCGCGCTGGGCTTTCTCGATCTCGGCGCACAACTCCCCTCGCCTGAATGGGGAGCGATGCTCGGTGATGCGCTGGAACTGATTTATGTCGCCCCGTGGACTGTCATGCTGCCAGGTGCGGCAATTATGATTAGCGTGTTGTTGGTTAACCTCCTTGGCGATGGCGTTCGTCGTGCGATTATTGCGGGGGTGGAATAATGCCATTACTCGATATTCGTAACCTGACCATTGAATTTAAAACCGGTGATGAGTGGGTTAAAGCCGTCGACCGGGTAAGTATGACCTTAACCGAAGGTGAAATCCGCGGTCTTGTTGGTGAATCCGGTTCCGGCAAGAGTTTGATTGCGAAAGCGATTTGTGGGGTGAATAAAGATAACTGGCGTGTTACTGCTGACCGTATGCGTTTTGATGATATCGATTTGCTGCGTCTCTCCGCACGCGAACGGCGCAAACTGGTTGGCCATAACGTGTCGATGATTTTCCAGGAACCGCAGTCATGTCTTGACCCTTCAGAACGTGTGGGCCGCCAGTTGATGCAAAACATCCCAGCCTGGACCTATAAAGGCCGTTGGTGGCAGCGTTTTGGCTGGCGCAAACGCCGTGCCATTGAACTGCTGCACCGCGTGGGGATTAAAGATCACAAAGATGCGATGCGCAGTTTTCCCTATGAGTTGACCGAAGGTGAATGTCAGAAAGTGATGATAGCCATTGCACTGGCGAATCAACCGCGTCTGCTGATTGCTGACGAACCGACCAACTCAATGGAGCCAACAACCCAGGCGCAAATCTTTCGCCTGCTGACGCGTCTCAACCAAAACAGCAATACCACTATTTTGCTTATCAGCCATGACTTACAAATGCTTAGCCAATGGGCGGATAAAATTAACGTGCTTTACTGCGGTCAAACAGTGGAAACCGCGCCGAGTAAGGAGTTGGTGACGATGCCACATCATCCTTATACCCAGGCGCTGATCCGCGCGATACCAGACTTCGGCAGCGCGATGCCGCATAAAAGTCGCCTCAATACGCTGCCCGGCGCTATCCCACTGCTGGAACAGTTACCGATTGGTTGTCGTCTGGGGCCACGTTGCCCGTATGCACAACGAGAATGCATTGTGACGCCACGTTTGACGGGGGCGAAAAATCATCTCTATGCCTGTCATTTCCCGCTGAACATGGAGAAAGAGTGAGATGATCGAAACGCTGCTTGAAGTGCGTAATTTAAGTAAAACGTTCCGCTACCGGACCGGCTGGTTTCGTCGTCAGACCGTAGAAGCGGTAAAACCCTTGAGCTTTACGCTACGTGAAGGCCAGACACTGGCGATTATTGGCGAGAATGGTTCGGGTAAATCCACGCTGGCAAAAATGCTGGCGGGAATGATAGAGCCTACCAGCGGCGAGTTATTGATTGACGATCATCCACTGCATTTTGGCGATTATTCCTTCCGCAGTCAGCGTATTCGCATGATTTTTCAGGATCCTTCGACCTCGTTGAATCCCCGTCAACGTATCTCGCAAATTCTGGATTTTCCACTGCGCCTGAACACCGACCTGGAACCGGAACAGCGTCGCAAACAGATTATTGAAACGATGCGTATGGTTGGGCTGCTACCGGATCACGTCAGTTACTATCCGCATATGTTGGCACCCGGACAAAAACAGCGTCTGGGTCTGGCGCGCGCGCTGATATTGCGCCCAAAAGTCATTATTGCCGATGAAGCCCTCGCTTCACTGGATATGTCGATGCGTTCGCAGTTGATTAATCTGATGCTGGAGTTACAGGAAAAACAGGGCATTTCGTATATTTATGTTACCCAGCATATCGGAATGATGAAGCACATTAGCGACCAGGTGCTGGTGATGCATCAGGGCGAGGTTGTCGAGCGAGGCAGCACCGCGGATGTGCTGGCATCACCGCTGCATGAACTCACCAAACGGCTGATTGCCGGGCACTTTGGCGAAGCATTGACAGCGGATGCGTGGCGTAAAGATCGCTAATTTTCTGAATCCTCCTTCCAGATTATTCACCTCATTCTGACAAGAGATTAAATCTTGTCAGAATGAGGTGATGGATAAAATAAAATCAAATGCGCGTGATTTAAGAAGCAATCTCACTTTGCAGGAACGAAAGCTCTGGCGATATCTTCGCAGCCGACGTTTTGGTGATTTCAAATTTCGCCGTCAACATCCGGTGGGGAGCTACATTCTCGATTTTGCTTGCTGCTCGGCGCGTGTAGTCGTTGAGCTGGATGGTGGGCAGCATGATTTGGCAGTTGCCTATGATTCCAGGCGCACTAGCTGGCTTGAGTCGCAGGGCTGGACCGTGCTGCGTTTCTGGAATAACGAGATTGATTGTAATGAGGAGACGGTGCTGGAGAATATTCTGCAGGAACTGAACCGCCGGTCACCCTCTCCCTGAAAGAGCGAGGGGGCCGACCGAGCCGAATAGCTGTTGTGGTGAAAATATGGTGACAGTTCTGGAGAATATTCGGCAAGGTCTGAACCGTCCCAGCCATCGCCCTGAAAGGGTTAGGGGGCTGTATAAGCCTGTTTGTTGCTGGGGTGACAATATTTGCACAATACGGTCCCCTCGCCCCTCTGGGGAGAGGATTAGGGTGAGGGGAAAAGCGCCCCCCCTGCCGCAGCCTGCTCCGGTCGGACCTGGCAACTATAGCTACTCACAGCCAGGTTGATTATAATAACCGTTTATCTGTTCGTACTGTTTACTAAAACGACGAATCGCCTGATTTTCAGGCACAACAAGCATCAACAATAAGGATTAAAGCTATGGGTTTTCTTTCCGGTAAGCGCATTCTGGTAACCGGTGTTGCCAGCAAACTATCCATCGCCTACGGTATCGCTCAGGCGATGCACCGCGAAGGAGCTGAACTGGCATTCACCTACCAGAACGACAAACTGAAAGGCCGCGTAGAAGAATTTGCCGCTCAATTGGGTTCTGACATCGTTCTGCAGTGCGATGTTGCAGAAGATGCCAGCATCGACACCATGTTCGCTGAACTGGGGAAAGTTTGGCCGAAATTTGACGGTTTCGTACACTCTATTGGTTTTGCACCTGGCGATCAGCTGGATGGTGACTATGTTAACGCCGTTACCCGTGAAGGCTTCAAAATTGCCCACGACATCAGCTCCTACAGCTTCGTTGCAATGGCAAAAGCTTGCCGCTCCATGCTGAATCCGGGTTCTGCCCTGCTGACCCTTTCCTACCTTGGCGCTGAGCGCGCTATCCCGAACTACAACGTTATGGGTCTGGCAAAAGCGTCTCTGGAAGCGAACGTGCGCTATATGGCGAACGCGATGGGTCCGGAAGGTGTGCGTGTTAACGCCATCTCTGCTGGTCCGATCCGTACTCTGGCGGCTTCCGGTATCAAAGACTTCCGCAAAATGCTGGCTCATTGCGAAGCCGTTACCCCGATTCGCCGTACCGTTACTATTGAAGATGTGGGTAACTCTGCGGCATTCCTGTGCTCCGATCTCTCTGCCGGTATCTCCGGTGAAGTAGTCCACGTTGACGGCGGTTTCAGCATCGCTGCAATGAACGAACTCGAACTGAAATAATCGTTCTGTTAGTAAAGATGGGCGGCGTTCTGCCGCCCGTTATCTCTGTTATACCTTTCTGATATTTGTTATCGCCGATCCGTCTTTCTCCCCTTCCCGCCTTGCGTCAGGATAACGATTTCCTTTACGACCAAGGAGCGCCCATGGAACAACGCCACATCACCGGCAAAAGCCACTGGTATCATGAAACGCAATCCAGTACTGCGGAGTATGACGTTCTGCCTCTGGTCCCGGAAGCCGCAAAGGTCAGCGATCCCTTTCTGCTCGACGTGATCCTTGATGAAGAAACGCTGGCTCCCTTCCTTTCATGGCTGGTCCCTGCGCGCGTTCTTGCAGTGGAATTGTTCCCTGACCAGCTTACCGTGACCCGTTCACAGACCTTCACCGCTTATGAACGCTTGTCTACGGCCCTGACGGTTGCTCAGGTTTGCGGCGTCCAGCGGTTATGTAACTACTATTCGGCGCGACTTACGCCGCTCCCCGGGCCTGATTCCTCCAGGGAAAGCAATCATAGGTTGGCACAAATCACGCAATATGCCCGCCAACTGGCTAGCTCGCCTTCTATTATCGACAACCGATCGCGCCAGCATCTGAATGACGTCGGTCTTACTGCCTGGGACTGTGTGATCATTAACCAAATCATTGGTTTTATTGGCTTTCAGGCGCGGACCATTGCGACATTTCAGGCTTATCTCGGGCACCCGGTACGCTGGTTACCCGGTCTGGAAATACAAAACTACGCCGACGCGTCACTGTTTGCTGATGAATCAATACGCTGGCGAAGCAGCTATGAGGTGGAAAAACTACCTGAAGAGTACACAAAAAGTTCAACTGCAGAACTTTGCCAACTGGCCGAAACACTCTCTCTCCACCCTATTTCACTTTCCCTTCTCGAAAGGTTGTTAAACAGTACACGGGTTAATACACAGCCGGATAATAAGCTTGCGGCGTTGTTATGCGCGCGGATAAATGGCAGTCCTGCTTGTTTTGCCGCCTGTATGGATTCATCAAATGAATATAAAAAAATCAGCGCCCTTGTGCGCAAGGGCGAAAATGAAATTAACCAATGGGCTGACCGTCATTCTGTTGAGCACGCTACCGTTCAGGCGATACAATGGCTGACCCGAGCACCCGATCGCTTTAGCGCCGCCCAGTTCAGCCCTTTACTCGAACACGAAAAATCATCAACGCAGATTATTAATCTGCTGGTATGGAGCGGGCTGTGTGGCTGGATAAATCGCTTAAAAATCGCGTTGGGTGAGACATATTAACCTTGCCGCGTCAGACAGATTCGCGTAAAACTGTCAGCCGCTCTAATGGCCACCAAAATAGACAATTATGTTTCAGGACAACCCGCTGCTAGCGCAGCTTAAACAGCAACTGCATTCCCAGACGCCACGCGCTGAAGGGGTGGTAAAAGCCACAGAAAAAGGCTTTGGCTTCCTGGAAGTCGACGCGCAAAAAAGTTATTTCATTCCGCCGCCGCAGATGAAAAAAGTCATGCATGGCGACCGAATTATCGCGGTGATCCACAGTGAAAAAGAACGTGAATCCGCAGAGCCAGAAGAACTGGTTGAACCGTTCCTGACTCGTTTCGTGGGTAAAGTTCAGAGCAAAAATGACCGTCTGGCCATCGTTCCTGATCATCCACTCTTAAAAGACGCCATTCCTTGCCGCGCAGCCCGTGGCCTGAACCACGAGTTTAAAGAAGGCGACTGGGCGGTTGCCGAAATGCGCCGTCATCCGCTGAAAGGCGATCGTTCTTTCTATGCAGAACTGACACAATACATCACTTTTGGTGACGACCACTTTGTACCGTGGTGGGTTACCCTTGCGCGCCATAATCTGGAAAAAGAAGCACCAGACGGCGTCGCTACCGAAATGCTCGATGAAGGTCTGGTTCGTGAAGATCTGACCGCGCTGGATTTTGTCACCATCGACAGTGCCAGCACAGAAGATATGGATGACGCCCTTTTCGCTAAGGCGTTGCCGGATGACAAACTTCAGCTGATTGTGGCGATTGCCGATCCAACCGCGTGGATTGCTGAAGGCAGCAAGCTGGACAAAGCCGCGAAAATTCGCGCATTCACCAACTATCTGCCTGGCTTCAACATCCCTATGCTGCCTCGCGAGCTTTCTGACGATCTCTGCTCACTGCGCGCCAATGAAGTCCGCCCGGTACTGGCATGCCGCATGACGCTCTCCGCTGATGGCACCATTGAAGATAATATCGAATTCTTTGCCGCCACCATCGAATCCAAAGCAAAGCTGGTGTATGACCAGGTTTCTGACTGGCTGGAAAATACCGGTGACTGGCAGCCTGAAAGTGAAGCAATTGCCGAACAAGTCCGTTTGCTAGCGCAAATTTGCCAACGCCGCGGCGAGTGGCGTCATAACCACGCACTGGTGTTTAAAGATCGCCCGGATTACCGCTTTATTCTCGGTGAAAAAGGTGAAGTGCTGGATATCGTCGCCGAGCCTCGTCGCATTGCCAACCGTATCGTCGAAGAAGCGATGATTGCCGCTAACATTTGTGCGGCCCGCGTACTGCGCGATAAGCTCGGTTTTGGCATCTATAACGTGCATATGGGCTTTGATCCGGCGAATGCCGACGCGCTGGCAGCGTTGCTGAAAACGCACGGTCTGCATGTCGATGCCGAAGAAGTGCTCACGCTGGACGGTTTCTGCAAACTGCGTCGTGAACTGGATGCGCAACCAACTGGTTTCCTCGACAGCCGCATTCGTCGCTTCCAGTCATTTGCTGAAATTAGCACTGAACCCGGTCCTCACTTTGGCCTCGGTCTGGAAGCATACGCCACCTGGACATCGCCGATCCGTAAATATGGCGACATGATCAACCACCGTCTGCTGAAAGCGGTTATCAAAGGCGAAACTGCGACGCGTCCACAGGATGAGATCACTGTCCAAATGGCCGAGCGTCGCCGTCTCAATCGGATGGCAGAACGTGATGTTGGTGACTGGTTATACGCACGCTTCCTGAAAGACAAAGCCGGGACCGACACCCGTTTCGCGGCGGAAATTGTCGATATCAGCCGTGGCGGCATGCGTGTTCGTTTGGTTGATAACGGCGCTATCGCCTTTATTCCTGCACCTTTCTTACACGCTGTGCGCGATGAAATGGTTTGCAGCCAGGAAAACGGCACCGTACAAATTAAAGGTGAAACGGTTTATAAAGTAACTGACGTTATTGACGTCACCATTGCCGAAGTCCGCATGGAAACCCGCAGCATTATTGCGCGCCCGGTCGCGTAATCTCCTTTCACGGCCCATTCCTTATGAATGGGCCGTTTATTTCCCCGCTCTACCTTCATCATATCCCGGCAGTTTTTTAACTGACTTTCGTTTGAAAACTGGCGTTTTTCCAAAACTGGATTACAAATAAATATATAAAAAAAACAATGCGTTTAGCCGCCGTTAATTTCATGTAAGTCATGTTGTTCCTTTTATTTAACCGCGGACTCCGCTGTTAACCGGAGGATATGCATCATGAAAACCGTTAGGGAGTCCACAACGTTGTACAACTTTCTCGGATCGCACAATTCATACTGGCGGTTGACGGAAAGCAGCGATGTTTTGCGCTTTTCTACCACCGAAACCACAGAACCTGAACGTATGTTGCAGTTATCTGCCGAACAGGCTGCTCGAATCAGGGAAATGACGGTCATCACCTCCAGCCTGATGATGAGTCTGACCGTCGATGAAAGCGATCTTTCTGTGCATCTGGTAGGACGAAAAATCAATAAACGGGAATGGGCTGGCAACGCGTCTGCATGGCATGACACACCGGCGGTTGCTCGTGATTTATCACACGGGCTTTCCTTTGCTGAGCAGGTAGTTTCTGAAGCACATTCCGCAATAGTCATTCTCGACAGCCGGGGGAATATTCAACGCTTCAATCGCTTATGTGAAGATTACACAGGGTTGAAAGAACACGACGTCATTGGGCAAAGCGTGTTTAAACTGTTTATGAGCCGTCGTGAAGCTGCGGCATCCAGGCGCAATAACCGTGTATTTTTTCGAAGCGGCAATGCATATGAAGTCGAACTGTGGATACCAACACGTAAAGGCCAGCGGCTGTTTCTGTTTCGCAATAAATTTGTCCACAGCGGCAGTGGCAAAAACGAGATTTTTTTAATCTGTTCCGGTACCGACATTACCGAAGAGCGCCGCGCTCAGGAGCGACTGCGTATTCTGGCAAATACCGACAGTATCACCGGACTGCCGAATCGTAACGCAATGCAGGAGTTAATCGATCACGCTATTAATCATGCAGATAACAATAAAGTTGGGGTTGTGTATCTTGATTTGGATAATTTTAAAAAGGTCAACGACGCCTATGGGCATTTGTTTGGTGACCAGTTATTACGCGACGTGTCATTGGCTATTTTAAGCTGTCTCGAACATGACCAGGTGTTGGCGCGTCCAGGTGGCGATGAGTTTCTGGTACTGGCATCCAATACCTCACAAAGCGCGCTGGAAGCAATGGCATCACGAATTTTGACCCGCTTACGCCTCCCCTTTCGTATTGGTTTAATTGAAGTTTATACCAGCTGTTCAGTAGGTATTGCACTCTCTCCCGAACATGGTTCGGACAGCGCGGCTATTATTCGTCACGCCGACACAGCAATGTACACAGCGAAGGAAGGCGGACGAGGACAATTTTGCGTTTTTACCCCAGAAATGAATCAACGGGTATTTGAATATCTCTGGCTGGATACCAACTTGCGTAAAGCACTAGAAAACGATCAGTTGGTTATTCACTATCAACCGAAAATCACCTGGCGTGGCGAAGTGCGCAGTCTGGAAGCACTAGTACGTTGGCAGTCACCTGAACGTGGGTTGATTCCACCGTTGGACTTCATTTCCTACGCCGAAGAGTCAGGGCTAATTGTGCCTTTAGGCCGTTGGGTGATTCTCGATGTCGTACGCCAGGTGGCAAAGTGGCGGGATAAAGGCATAAACCTGCGAGTGGCGGTAAATATTTCTGCACGTCAGCTCGCCGATCAAACCATTTTCACCGCCCTGAAACAGGTTCTCCAGGAACTCAATTTTGAATACTGCCCTATAGATGTTGAACTGACAGAGAGTTGTCTGATTGAGAATGATGAACTGGCACTGTCTGTTATTCAACAATTTAGCCAACTAGGTGCGCAAGTACATCTGGATGATTTTGGTACCGGCTACTCTTCACTTTCGCAACTGGCGCGCTTTCCGATCGATGCCATCAAACTTGACCAGGTTTTTGTTCGAGATATTCACAAACAACCTGTCTCGCAGTCACTGGTCCGGGCGATCGTCGCTGTGGCCCAGGCATTGAATCTTCAGGTGATCGCCGAAGGTGTAGAGAGTGCAAAGGAAGATGCTTTTTTAACCAAGAACGGGATCAATGAGCGGCAAGGATTTTTGTTTGCCAAACCGATGCCCGCCGTCGCCTTCGAACGCTGGTATAAACGCTATCTGAAGCGCGCATAAGTAGATGAATATATATACTTAGCGCTATATCCCGTCATTATATATCGTATTCCTGGATGATAATTAGCCGTTGCTGTTAAACACTTCTCTTTTAGCGGCAATTTTTGCATTATTCATTTTCCACTTTTGCTATAAGGATGTCCTTGATGTCTGAATTTGATGCCCAGCGCGTTGCCGAACGTATTGATATTGTGTTAGATATCCTTGTGGCAGGCGATTACCACTCTGCGATCCATAATCTCGAGATACTTAAAGCAGAACTCTTGCGCCAGGTTGCTGAATCTACGCCAGACATCCCGAAGGCACCGTGGGAGATTTAACAATCGTGCCTTCAGGTTTTCCTATTTGAGGATGCCCGGCGCGTCAGTATTTTTTTATTAAGTATTATAACGTTATAAGAATTACAGCGATGAATTCCCGACAACAAACTATTCTACAGATGGTCATTGACCAGGGTCAGGTTAGCGTAACCGATCTGGCAAAAGCCACTGGAGTTTCTGAAGTTACCATTCGCCAGGATCTCAACACACTCGAAAAACTGAGTTACCTCCGCCGTGCACATGGCTTTGCTGTTTCGCTTGATAGTGATGACGTCGAAACCCGTATGATGAGCAACTATACGCTGAAGCGTGAACTCGCCGAGTTTGCCGCGTCGCTGGTTCAACCGGGCGAAACCATCTTTATCGAAAATGGCAGCAGCAATGCCCTACTCGCCCGGACTCTGGGCGAGCAGAAGAAAAATGTCACTATCATCACGGTCAGCAGCTACATCGCGCATTTGCTGAAAGACGCGCCTTGTGAAGTTATTTTGCTCGGTGGCGTGTATCAGAAAAAAAGCGAAAGTATGGTTGGCCCTTTGACACGCCAGTGCATCCAACAGGTGCATTTCAGCAAAGCATTTATTGGTATTGATGGCTGGCAACCTGAAACTGGATTTACCGGTCGCGATATGATGCGTACCGATGTGGTCAATGCCGTGCTGGAAAAAGAGTGCGAAGCGATAGTCCTGACTGACAGCTCGAAATTTGGTGCTGTACATTCATACTCCATCGGTCCCGTTGAGCGATTCAATCGCGTGATTACCGATTCGAAAATACGCGCCAGCGATCTGATGCATCTTGAGCACAGTAAACTCACCGTTCACGTCGTTGACATTTAACCATTTCCCTTCTCTACGGATGATTTGCAGTTTGGCAAATCATCCGCTCTAAGATGATTCCTGGTTGATAATTAAGACTATTTACCTGTTATTAACACTCTCAAGATATAAAATTATTATCAGCGATATAACAGGAAGTCATTATCACCTGCGTGATATAACCCTGCGCGCGAGCAGATTTCACGGAATAATTTCACCAGGCTTATTCTTAGCTATTATAGTTATAGAGAGCTTACTTCCGTGAATCATAAATTCAGGAGAGAGTATTATGTTTGTAACGAGCAAAAAAATGACCGCGGCTGTTCTGGCAATTACTTTGGCAATGTCTCTGAGTGCCTGTTCTAACTGGTCTAAACGGGACCGCAACACCGCAATCGGCGCGGGTGCAGGGGCATTAGGCGGTGCAGTACTGACCGATGGCAGTACGTTGGGTACATTAGGTGGTGCAGCTGTCGGTGGTGTTATTGGTCACCAGGTCGGTAAATAATCGTAAATAAATGTCGATTATCGACTCGCAATTATAATACGCTTGATTCTGTTCAGTACGAAATAACTGAATAATACACACAGTAAAATATTCGAAAGCCACGGATATATCCGTGGCTTTTTATGTTAACCGCCTGCGAGTTTTACCTTCATCCCTTTCGCTTCAAGTAGTGATTTTAATAAATCACGCTTATCGCCCTGGATTTCAATAACTCCATCTTTAACTGCTCCGCCGCAGCCGCATTTTTTCTTCAGTTCCGCTGCAAGTTTTGTCAGTTCGGCATCATCGAGATCGACACCGGTAATCAGGCAAACGCCCTTACCTTTACGTCCACTGGTCTGACGCTGAATACGCACCACACCGTCGCCTTTAGGGCGTACAGGGGCCGCTTTGGGCTCATCAATACGTCCGGTTTCCGTTGAGTAGACCAGACGGCTGTTGGAATCACTCATCATGCACTCCGCTGTAAAGAGGCGTTGATCGCTTTCAGCGTCTGCGCTGGATCTACCGATTGCGTTACCGGGCGACCAATCACCATATAATCAACACCAGCCGACAACGCCTGTTCTGGCGTCATAATGCGGCGCTGGTCACCAGCTTCACTCCCCTGCGGACGAATGCCCGGCGTAACCAGTTTGAACTCCTGACCGAATACCTGTTTAAAGCGCACAGCTTCCTGAGCAGAACACACCACACCATCAAGGCCACATTTTTGCGTCAGTGCCGCCAGACGTTCTGCATAATCTGCAGGTGACAGTGTCATGCCAAGATCGACCAGGTCGCTGGCTTCCATGCTGGTCAACACTGTCACAGCAATCAAAAGCGGTGCATCTTTGCCAAACGGAACCAGTGCCTCACGCGCTGCGGTCATCATACGCGCCCCACCAGAGGCATGAACATTCACCATCCACACGCCTAAGTCAGCTGCAGCAGCGACAGCGTGCGCTGCAGTGTTAGGAATATCGTGGAATTTCAGGTCAAGAAAGATATCAAAACCACGCTGTTGAAGTTCGCGCACAAACTGTGGCCCAAACAATGTAAACATCTCTTTGCCGACCTTCAGACGACAATCGCGTGGGTCGATCTTGTCGACAAAGGACAGCGCGTCATCACGATTATGATAATCAAGGGCAACAACCACAGGAGAATTCGTAACAGCGCGGGAAGAAGATGAAGCAGTTAACGTCATGACCAGACCTTCTTGATGATGGGCACCGGAAGTGGCGCGAAACAGGTAAACGGCGAGCATTCTACCCGTGGAAATAAAAAATTAACAGTTGCGATTTTTCCCCTGGCAGGCTTTTTCTGCGCCGTCGTTGCCGGAGCACAATGGAACATCAATAACTAGTATGTTGTAACTAAAGTAGGATTTTTTTAAAAATTACAGGCCATCAAGACCGCGAATCGGTTTAATGGTTGACCAGGCCCGACAAGACGGACAATGCCAGTAGAGGGTGTATGCGGTAAAACCACATTTCTGGCAGCGATAACGAGGCTTACTACGTACCTTTTCGCCAACCATGTCACGCAGCACCATCAGGCTCTCTTTGGCACGCCCTTCTTCCGCTTCATTTAAGTGGTAATCCATTAACTTATGGAACACACGCATGGTCGGATGACGCTGAAGCTGGCGCGTAATATAGACCTGTGCGGCCTCACTACCGTCGCGCGCTTCGATGATATCAGCAAGCATCAATTCAGCATCGGCACCGGTGTTCTCTTCCACCGCACGCTGCAGGAATTCTGCCCATTCGGCAGTTTTACCCAACTGCTGATAGCAGGTTTGCAACATTTCCAGCGTTTCGCTGACCAGTTCTCTGTCCTGGGATATCACGCGTTGCAGACTTTCGACGGCTTTGGCGTATTCTCCTTTCGCCATAAACACGCGTCCCATCATTATGGATACGCGGGCGCTGTTTTTATCTGCCGCCGCCCCTTTTTTTAGCAAGGTCATGGCACGATCGAGATCGTCGCTGGCCATATGCTGCAGGGCTAACTCACAGTAGAAATGGGCAATTTCGACGCGCTGTTTATCTTTACCCAGCTTCACCAGGCGTTCGGCAACATCAATTGCTTTCTGCCACTCACTGGTAGCCTGGTAGATTTGTAGCAACTGTTGCAGCGCGCCAATGCGGAAGTCAGTTTCATCGGTCAGCTGATTGAACATGTCTTCCGCGCGGTCATATAACCCGGCGGCCATGTAATCACGCCCCAGTTGTTGAATCGCCAACAGACGCTGTTCATAGGTCAGCGAGGCGCTTTCCATTAGGGTCTGATGGATGCGAATAGCGCGATCAACTTCGCCACGCGAACGGAACAGGTTTCCGAGCGTAAGGTGGGCTTCAACGGTGCCTGTATCCTCTTTAAGCATATCGAGAAACAGGTCTACCGCTTTATCCTGTTGATTACTAAGCAGGAAGTTAACCCCCGCTACGTAATCACGCGACAAGCGGTTGGCTTCATCTTGCTTGTTTTGTTGCGCACTTCTGCGGCCCATATACCAGCCATAGGCAGCGGCTACAGGCAAAAGCAGAAACAACAACTCCAGCATAGAAAGTTATTCCTTCGCCGCTGACGAGTGCGGCACTACAGCCACGTCAGTCGCGGGTGAAAGCTGGTTTTCCAGTCGCTTTATTTTACGTTCAGCGCGCGCCAGGGAAACACGAACTCGCAGCCAGAACAGGCCACAAATCAACCAACCGATAGCAAACCCCGCAGCAAACAATACCGCCAGCAATGTGGAAATACGGTACTCCCCTTGCGCTAACAGATAATTAAACGTCACCTGTTGATCGTTCTGCGCACCCAACGTGACCGAAATCACGAAGATCGCTAACACCAGTAAGAAAATGAGTAAATATTTCACATTACTTCCCGTTATGTGGTTAGAGCGAATAAATTATGGTCAACTTACCGCAATAGCCCTTTAAAGTACCATTTTCGCGCCGTCTGCGAAATGGCATCCACACGCATTGTTGATGATTTAAGGGCTAAATTCGGAAAATCAACCAGCGTTAACTTTCTTGTTCTCGTTGCGCTATTTCGCGATTTTCTTCCGCAGGTGGTGTTAATGGCCCACAAATTCGTTGCGCAAGCCACGTTGCCACCGCCACCAGCGCCCACGAAATCAACGTAGCTACTACCAGATCGCGTGGCCAATGCATCCCGAGCAGCAGGCGGCTTCCCATGACTCCCGTTGCCCAGACCAGCAAGATAGCAATGGTTAACGTTCGCCGACGCGGCCACAGCAAACCAACGGCCAGCAGTGCCCAACTGGCAGCAAACATCGTGTGACCGGAAGGAAAGGCAAACCCCGTCTCTTTCTGCCAGTGTGAACGCAAATATTGTGGGATATTTTTCTCTTCAGCCAACTGTTCTTTCACTAGATTTCCGCGTTCTGCTCGCTTTAAAGTGTAGAACTCATCAACCGGAATATGATGTGTTTTTTCCAGCCAGATAACAAAAGGTCGTGGTTCCTGGACTTTGTCTTTGATCCAGGATTTAACGCCTTGTCCCACAAGGATTGCGGCCGCCAGAATGGCAAATAATACAAAGGCAGCCTTAATGCGAAAACGCAGACACCAGAGAAACCAGCCGAATAAAATCAAATGTGTAATGACGCCCCAGGGCTGGGTGACAGTTTCAGTAACCCAAAAAGCCGCTTTTAGTAGCCAACTTTGTTCTCCAGGTTGCCAACGCCAGCCAGAAATCCATACGGCTACTGGCATGACAAGCAATAGTGCAGCTCCCACTGCGGTACGTCTGGCAATCGAACGCATGGCCTCTCCTTTTTGATAAGTCCCACAATCATAACTGAAAACGCCAGTTCCAGGAAAAATTGACAGATTTGTGCCATTCCGTGAACGATCGACGCGTCGTGATTAGGTGAACCCCTTCTCGTTATGGCAAAATAAGCCAATACAGAACCAGCATTATCTGGAGAATTTCATGCAGCTTAAACGTGTGGCAGAAGCCAAACTGCCAACCCCATGGGGCGATTTCCTGATGGTGGGATTTGAAGAACTGGCAACCGGACACGATCATGTCGCGCTAGTCTATGGCGATATTTCCGGGCATACCCCGGTACTTGCGCGCGTCCATTCCGAATGTCTGACCGGTGACGCCCTGTTCAGCTTGCGCTGCGATTGTGGCTTCCAGCTCGAAGCGGCATTGACGCAAATTGCCGAGGAAGGCCGTGGTATTTTGCTGTATCACCGTCAGGAAGGTCGTAACATTGGTCTGCTGAATAAAATCCGCGCTTACGCACTGCAGGATCAAGGTTACGATACCGTAGAGGCTAACCACCAGTTAGGCTTCGCCGCTGATGAGCGCGACTTCACTCTTTGCGCTGATATGTTCAAACTCCTTGGCGTCAATGAAGTCCGCTTGTTAACCAATAACCCGAAAAAAGTCGAAATTCTGACCGAAGCAGGGATTAATATTGTTGAACGCGTACCATTGATTGTAGGTCGTAACCCCAATAACGAACATTATCTCGATACCAAAGCCGAGAAAATGGGCCATTTGCTGAACAAATAACCCTCTTGCATTGTGTAATTCATTTGCTTGCCGGAAGCAAAATAACCGGCAAGCAAATAGTTGTTACTTCAACATATTACGAATGACATAATGCAAAATGCCGTCGTTCTGGTAGTAGGTCAACTCCGTCGCGGTGTCGATACGACAACGGCAGGGTACGACTTCCTGGCTACCATCCGCGCGCGTAAGCGTCACCGGAACCGTCGCGCCGGGTTGTAGGTTTTGCAGATCGCCAATATCAATCTTCTCTTCCCCGGTTAGCCCTAACGTTTTACGCGTTACGCCTTGCGGAAATTCCAGCGGCAGGATGCCCATGCCAATTAAATTCGAACGGTGAATTCGTTCAAACGATTCGGCAATCACCACACGAATACCAAGCAGACGCGGACCTTTTGCCGCCCAGTCACGACTGGAGCCTGATCCATACTCTTTCCCGGCAATCACCGCCAGCGGCGTTTGCTCCTGCTTATAGCGCATCGCAGCATCATAAATAGAGACTACGTCGCTGTCAGGTAAATGCCGCGTCATCCCCCCTTCAACGCCAGGCACCATTTCATTACGGATGCGAATATTGGCGAAGGTGCCGCGCATCATCACTTCATGGTTACCACGCCGCGAACCGTAGGAGTTAAAGTCTTTTCGCTCAACACCCCGACCTTGTAGATATCGACCCGCTGGGCTGTCGGGCTTAATACTGCCCGCCGGAGAGATATGGTCAGTGGTGACTGAATCCCCCAGCATTGCGAGGATCCGCGCACCGTGAATATCTTCCACTGGTGCTGGTGTTGCCTGCATTTCATCAAAGAAAGGCGATAAGCGAATATAGGTTGAGTCCTCCTGCCAACCGTAGGTATCGGATCGTGTGACGTTAATTCCCTTCCACTCTGCTGTGCCTTCAAAAACTTCTGCGTACTCTTTGCGGAACATTTCTGTGGAGACTTGTTCTACCGCACGGGCAATTTCTTGTGCCGATGGCCAGATATCTTTCAGATAAACCGGATCGCCTTTGCGATCATGGCCGATAGGCTCAGAAGCCAGGTTGATATTCATATTTCCCGCCAGCGCATAGGCAACCACCAGCGGCGGCGAGGCCAGCCAGTTAGTTTTAACCAGCGGATGGATACGGCCTTCAAAGTTACGGTTGCCGGACAGCACCGCACCGACGGTTAAATCGCCTTTTTTGATTGCCGTTTCGATAGGATCGGGCAGCGGCCCAGAGTTACCAATACAGGTGGTACAACCGTATCCCACAAGGTTAAACCCCAGTTCGTCGAGATACGGTGTCAGTTTCGCTTTTGCCAGATAATCAGAAACGACTTTCGAACCCGGTGCCAGCGACGCTTTGACCCATGGTTGCCGCTTGAGGCCCAGAGTTACGGCTTTTTTCGCCAGCAAGCCTGCGGCCATCAGCACACTTGGGTTAGAGGTGTTGGTGCACGAGGTTATCGCAGCAATGACCACAGCGCCATCAGGTAACTGATACTGATGTCCGTTCATAACATAATCGACCGGCTGGCGATCTTTATGCGTGGCATTCACTTCCAGTTCGTTACTGGCGGCAAATGCTTTTGGTACATCGGGCAGTGCAACGCGATCCTGTGGGCGTTTAGGCCCTGCCAGGCTCGCTTCAACGTCATTCATATCCAGTTCTAACGTACTGGTAAAAATTGGTTCATCGCCCGGGTTACGCCACATGCCCTGCGCTTTGGCATATTTTTCGACCAACTCGACCTGATCTTCGCTGCGCCCGCTTAAACGCATGTAATCGAGGGTTACAGCATCGATTGGGAAGAAGCCACAGGTGGCACCATATTCTGGCGACATATTGGCAATGGTGGCGCGATCCGCCAACGGTAGTGAATCCAGACCATCACCATAAAATTCGACGAATTTCCCCACCACGCCATGTTTGCGCAGCATTTGGGTAACAGTGAGAACCAGGTCTGTGGCGGTAATACCTTCACGTAATTTTCCGGTAAGTTTGAAGCCCACTACATCCGGGATAAGCATGGAAACCGGCTGGCCTAACATTGCGGCTTCTGCTTCGATCCCACCAACGCCCCACCCCAGCACGCCAAGGCCGTTGATCATGGTGGTGTGCGAGTCAGTACCAACGAGTGTATCCGGATAAGCAATCCATTCACCGTCCTGCAATTCACTCCACACTGCTTTGCCGAGATATTCGAGGTTAACCTGATGGCAAATGCCTGTGCCTGGCGGCACGACGCTAAACCGACTGAACGCTTGCTTTCCCCATTTCAGGAACACATAACGTTCGTGGTTGCGCTCCATTTCCAGGCGTACGTTTTCTTCAAATGCCTCATCATCACCAAAACGATCGACGGTCACCGAGTGGTCAATGACCAGGTCGACCGGTGAGAGCGGGTTAACCTTTGCAGTATCGCCGCCGAGGCGTTTAACCGCTTCGCGCATTGCCGCCAGATCAACAACGGCAGGTACGCCGGTAAAGTCCTGCATCAGCACCCTTGCCGGGCGGTAGGCAATTTCACGGTCAGCATGGGCATTTTTCAGCCATCCTGCCAGCGCGTGGATATCCTCTTCGGTAACCGAGTTACCATCCTGCCAGCGCAGCAGGTTTTCGAGCAAAACTTTGAGTGACTTGGGTAGACGGGTGATATCGCCCAGTGATTTAGCAGCAAGCGGCAGGCTGTAGTAGTGGTAAGTTTTATCTTTGGCCTGCAACGTGTCCTTACTGGCTTCTCGTAGGGTTGACGACATAGCTCCTCCTTAATGACAGGGTTGCGAAGCCCTGATTCTCTTCAGGGTGAATATTAAAGATAACACAAACATCGCGTAACGATTTGATAACAACCCAAATTGATAAAAGAGGAGAAACCTTGTGGCAAAGCAAATGACAACCCCGCCGCAGCGGGGTCAAGGATCAGTGAGTAATGATCCAGAGGAGTTCGGCCCAGAAGAGCATCGACAGAGAAAACGCGCCCATCCAGGACCAATATTTCATATTTGTGTTGATCATAGGCTACACCCTTAACGGTTATTATTTTGTGTTGAGATAACTCAAGCTGTTATTGCTGCGGTGTATTAAAAGCCCTTTAATTCATTAAAAATGAGTAATAAGAATGATGATAATTATTGTTTCGGCTGATCATCTTCAGCAAACAGTTCTATAAAGGCTTGCTGCTGCGATGTTAGTTGCCAGTCGTCTGGAATAACGACGGAACATTCCCGTTTCGTTTCTGTTTCATTGTCACTATGCTGGCATAATGGTGACGACTCCAGTTGCTCCTGACCGACCATAGTTATCCCCACACTTTCCAAATCAGCAGTGCGACAACCACCCAGAAAAGTGCAGAACCAAGAAAAACCGCCAGCCAGGCTTTACGTTTTAATTCAGGATCGCGGCGGGGTTCCTGATTTCCAGAAGGCATTGCTAACCTCATATAATCGCCATCACTTATCAGCAAGACGTTGAACGATTGGTGTAATTAATCATACGATGAGACAAATCCTAAAGAAATTTTAGTCAAAAATCCAGCGAATTTACGAATCGTCTCCAGTGAATAATTCAATCTTTTGACCTGAAATAGATATTTGAAAACTGGAGTTTGCGAGGCGGGTAATTAGACACTACTTTACAGGTAATTTACCCTATAAATATGAGGGATAAAAATATTGTGCACGGTATAGAAATAAGTAACAAAAGAGAATATATTCCGGCACCTTCGCTACATAAAAGGTGCCGAAAATAACGCAAGAAATTATTTTTCCGGCAGTTTTATATCTTTAAACATGACCTCAATTTCTTCATTAGAGCGCAATGCGACAGCCGCATCAACGACATCACGCGTTAAATGCGGTGCAAAACGCTGAATGAAATCATACATATAACTGCGCAAGAAAGTACTACGGCGAAAACCAATTTTGGTTGTACTGTGGCTGAAGATATCGTGAGCATCAACACGCACAAGGTCGGGATCGGCGACCGGATCCACCGCCATGCTGGCAATGACCCCTACCCCCAGCCCTAACCGGACGTAAGTTTTAATGACGTCAGCATCCGTTGCCGTGAAAACGATACGCGGCGTTAACCCTGCGCGATTAAAGGCAGTATCCAGTTCTGAACGTCCGGTAAAGCCGAAGGTATATGTCACCAACGGATATTGCGCCAGTTCTTCAATGGTAATGGCTTTTTTGCCTGCCAGCGGGTGATCCGGAGTGACTACAATAGCCCGATTCCAGTGGTAGCACGGTAACATCACTAAATCTTCATACAGATGCAGCGCTTCTGTGGCGATAGCGAAATCAGCATTGCCTTTAGAGACGGCATCAGCAATTTGTGTCGGCGAGCCCTGGTGCATATGCAAAGAAACGCGAGGATAACGCTCAATAAAGCCTTTGATGACGTTTGGTAATGCGTAGCGTGCCTGGGTATGCGTGGTGGCGATATACAGTGAACCTTTATCCGGCCAGGTGTGCTCTCCGGCAACCGATTTTATGGCATCGACTTTCGACAGGACTTCGCGAGCGATACGAATTATTTCTTGCCCTGCTGGCGTTACCTGCGTCAGGTGCTTGCCGCTTCGGGAAAAAATTTGAATGCCTAGCTCGTCTTCCAGCATTCTGACTTGTTTACTGATCCCGGGTTGTGATGTGTAAAGTCCTTCCGCTGTTGATGAGACATTCAGGTTATGATTGACCACCTCAACAATATAGCGAAGTTGTTGTAATTTCATGTTAAACCATCCACTTAGACGCCATCAGAACATCGTTTTTTCGTCACACCTGGCGGGTGACTAATACGATTTAATAATAAAAAAGGTGCTAACTATAACCACTATATCATTTATAGCCTTAGTGTATAGGTGTGAAGAAAAAATAATATGCAATAAAAAAGGGCCGCTTTCGCGACCCTTTGTTTATAAAAACCTGACAGAATTAAAGGTTATTTTTTTCCTTCAACCCATTTGCCATCAACATAAAATGCTGACCAGCCAGTCGCCTTTCCGTCTTTTTCCGAAGAGACATATTGCTGTTTGGTTTTACGGCTAAAGCGAACCATGGTCTTATTACCTTCCGGATCCTGCTGTGGCGCATCGGCCAGATAACGCAGTTTTTCCGGCAGACGGTCGCGGAAGCGATAAAGCTCTTCCACCAGTGGCGCACGCGTTTCACGCGATTTCGGGAAAGTGTTGGCAGCCAGGAACACACCGGCAGCACCGTCACGCAGCACGAAATAAGCATCTGATTTTTCGCACGGCAGCTCAGGTAATGGCACCGGATCTTCTTTCGGTGGTGCCACTTCGCCGTTACGTAAAATCTTACGTGTGTTTTTACACTCTTCGTTGGTGCAGGCCATGTATTTACCGAAACGCCCCATTTTCAGGTGCATTTCAGAGCCACATTTTTCACACTCAACGATCGGGCCGTCATAACCTTTAATGCGGAATTCGCCCTCTTCGATCTCGTAACCGTCGCAGGTTGGGTTATTACCACAGACATGCAACTTACGTTTCGGATCGATGAGATAGCTGTCCATCGCCGTGCCGCATTTCGGGCAACGACGTTTTGCGCGCAGCGCGTTGGTTTCAGCGTCTTCGCCTTCCAGCACGTTCAGCACTTCGTTTTCCGGCACCAGGTTAATGGTGGTTTTGCAACGCTCTTTCGGCGGCAGCGCATAGCCAGAACAGCCAAGGAATACCCCGGTGCTCGCTGTGCGAATCCCCATTTTGCGACCACAAGTCGGGCAGTCAATGCTGGTCAGAACCATCTGGTTCGGGCGCATACCACCCTCTTCCGGATCTTTTTCAGCTTTATCTAACTGCTGGGTGAAATCCGAGAAGAAGTGATCCAGTACAGCTTTCCACTCTGCTTCGTGATTTGCCACCTGGTCAAGGCTGTTTTCCATCTGCGCGGTGAAGTCGTAGTTCATTAACTCGCGGAAATTCTCTTCCAGGCGATCGGTGACGATTTCGCCCATTTTTTCCGCATAGAAACGACGATTTTCTACTCGCACATAGCCACGATCCTGAATGGTCGAAATGATCGACGCATAGGTAGACGGACGACCGATACCACGTTTTTCCAGTTCTTTAACCAGCGATGCTTCACTGAAACGGGCTGGCGGCTTGGTAAAGTGCTGGGCTGGTGTCAGTTCAACGAGCGTCAGAGCATCGCCTTTATTAACTGCTGGTAAGATGCGATCTTCATCGCCTTTACGCAACGCAGGCATCACTTTTGTCCAGCCATCAAAACGCAAAATACGACCGCGTGCTTTCAGGCGGAAATCGCCCGCACCAACGGTCAGCGTCGTGGAGTCATATTTCGCTGGGGTCATCTGGCAGGCAACGAACTGACGCCAGATTAACTGGTACAGTTTCTGCGCATCTGCTTCCATATCCTTCAGCGATTCCGCCATCACATTGACGTCAGAAGGACGAATCGCTTCGTGCGCTTCCTGTGAGTTTTCTTTGCTGGCGTACTGATTCGGACTTTCCGGCAGATATTTCTTACCAAAATTATCGCTGATATAACCGCGAACCATATTTACCGCGTCCTGACTCAGGTTAGTGGAGTCGGTACGCATGTAAGTGATATAGCCTGCTTCATACAAACGCTGCGCCATCATCATGGTTTTTTTCACGCCAAACCCAAGACGGGTGCTGGCAGCTTGTTGCAGCGTAGAGGTAATAAAAGGAGCGCCAGGTTTACTGGTTGTCGGTTTGTCTTCACGTTCCAGCACGCTGTAGCGCGCTTTTTCCAGCAGACTTACCGCAGCCTGAGTTTGTTCTTTGTTGACCGGACGGAACGGTTTGTCGTTCTGATGAGTCACCTGCAACGCCAACGCTTCACCAGATGGCGTGGTCGTGCTGGCATCGACTTCCCAGAACTCTTCCGGCACGAACGCTTTAATTTCACGCTCACGCTCGACCACCAGGCGGACTGCCACCGACTGCACACGACCGGCAGACAGACCACGAGCGATCTTTTTCCATAGCAGCGGCGAAACCATATACCCCACCACGCGGTCCATAAAGCGACGCGCCTGCTGGGCATTAACACGATCAATATTCAGCTCACCCGGTTTGTTAAATGCCTGGCGGATCGCGTTTTTAGTAATTTCGTTAAACACCACTCGGCTATAGCGCGCATCATCACCCCCAATCACTTCCCGCAGGTGCCATGCAATGGCTTCCCCTTCGCGGTCAAGGTCGGTTGCGAGATAGATGTGGTCGGCTTTTTCAGCCAGTTGTTTCAGTTCAGAGACGACCTTCTCTTTACCAGGCAACACTTCATAGTGCGCCTCCCAATTGTGCCACGGGTCAACCCCCATACGGTTGACGAGAGCGCCACGTTCATCCTTTTTAGGCTTTTTAGCCGTCTTGGTGGAGGTAGAGTCGGCACTCTTTTTGGCAGCTGAGCCACTGGTCGGCAAATCGCGGATGTGACCGACGCTGGATTTCACCACGTAGTCACTACCCAGATACTTGTTGATCGTTTTGGCTTTTGCCGGGGACTCAACGATGACAAGAGCTTTACCCATATTCACCTTACCTAATTTGATTCTTCCAGGAATGCGTCGCACGTTGATAAACCTTCCACTGGCAACGAGTTACCGATATGGACTCGCTCTCTGCGGATATCAACCCCTTGTCGTGACTCTGTTCACGAAAATTCAGGTGACTGAGTTAACAGGTCTTGGCCTACAGGCGCTATAGCACGACGGAATTTTGGTCGAATGTCAAGCAAATCTATTGCCAGATTGACGAAAGCGTCACACTGTACCTGATAAAATCCGATACGCAACTTTATTAGCATGCAAAATCCAAAGTTGCCAGTAAGGCGCTCTTGCCACCAGCGTGGTATATTTGTCTGCAAGCCATGCCTGGCGTAGACTAATGTCCTTGTTTAAGGAGTAAATAATGAACAAAGAGACACAACCCATCGACCGCGAGACGCTGTTGAAAGAGGCCAACAAAATCATTCGTGAGCATGAGGATACGCTCGCAGGGATTGAAGCCACCGGCGTCACGCAGCGTAATGGCGTGCTGGTATTTACCGGCGACTACTTTTTAGATGAACAAGGATTGCCAACAGCCAAAAGCACCGCGGTGTTTAATATGTTCAAACACCTGGCCCATGTGCTTTCAGAAAAATATCACCTGGTTGATTAAAGCAAAACGCGAGGTCTTACCCTCGCGTTTGTCTTTTACATCAATGGCTTTTGCCCCCGCTGCCACCAGCGTAACAACAATCGATCGGCGCTCTCTGCCGCGCTGCCGGTGAGTCGGTCAATGAGTCGTTTACGCTGCATATAGCGTACATTGACCACTTCACGGCCTTCCATCAGGCTAAGAATAACTTCATCACTGGTGTTGATTTCATCAACCAGGCCTTTCTCTACCGCCTGTTGTCCGTACCAGTGTTCACCCGTTGCCACCTGTTCAATATCCAGAGACGGACGCATACGCTTCACAAAATCTTTAAATAACTGATGCGTTTCGTTCAGCTCTTCGCGGAATTTCTCCCGCCCTTCTTCGGTATTTTCACCCAGCAAGGTCAGCGTACGCTTATACTGCCCGGCGGTGTGAAGTTCGATATCAATATCTTTGCTTTTCAGGAAGCGGTTAAAGTTGGGCATTTGCGCCACCACCCCAATGGAACCCACAATAGCAAACGGTGCGGAAACAATTTTGTCCGCCACACAGGCCATCATGTAACCGCCGCTGGCAGCGACTTTGTCTACCGTAACAGTTAAAGGAATGTTTTTATCACGCAGACGCTGCAGCTGCGAAGCCGCCAACCCGTAACCATGCACCATGCCACCAGGGCTTTCCAGACGTAGTACAACCTGATCCTGCGGTTTGAATGCTGCGAGTACAGCCGTTATCTCTTCACGTAGCGAGTTCACTTCATGGGCGTCCATGCTGCCTTTAAAATCCAGCACCCAGACGCGGGGTTTACTGTCAGTTGCCACCTCGCCCAGTTTGGCTTTCGCTTTTGCTGCTTTCGCTTCTTGCTTATGCTTTTTCTTCTGCGCTTTGTGCCACTGTTTTTGCTGATGTGAGTCCATCAGCGCCGCGGCCAGTTCTTCTTTCATCTCCTTATACTGTTCGCTGAGATTGTTGACCCGTAACTCGCCACGCTGGCGTTTATTACGTTGAGCAACATTGACAATAATGGCGGCAATCGCCGCAATCGCTAGCACAACGGTAACGATTTTCGCCAAAAACAAACCATATTCAGACAACAATTCCACGAGTCCCCACCTTGGTTAAACAACGCTTTGGCTCACAGTTTACAACAGGCATGTTAAGCCGTCTCGCAGAGATGTTATTGCAGCGAAAGTATGACAAAGTATCCATTTTGCGGTGTTATCGCCCCAGGCTGATTGAAATGCCCTTCTGTTTCAGGCATAAAGCCCCAAAGTCATAAAGTACACTGGCAGCGCGACAGACAACGTCGTTGAGGAGTAGCCATGCATTACCAGCCAAAACAAGATTTACTCAATGATCGCATTATCCTGGTGACGGGAGCCAGTGATGGTATTGGTCGTGAAGCCGCGATGACGTATGCACGCTATGGTGCGACAGTGATTCTGTTGGGCCGTAATGAAGAAAAATTACGTCAGGTAGCCAGCCACATAAACGAAGAAACTGGGCGTCAGCCACAGTGGTTTATTCTCGATTTGCTGACCTGCAGGTCCGAAGATTGCCAACAACTGGCACAGCGCATTGCCGTTAATTATCCGCGTCTGGATGGTGTTTTGCATAATGCCGGATTGCTCGGCGATGTTTGTCCAATGAGCGAACAAAATCCACAGGTCTGGCAGGACGTCATACAGGTCAACGTTAATGCCACCTTTATGCTCACCCAGGCACTGCTTCCTTTATTACTCAAATCGGACGCCGGTTCACTGGTCTTTACTTCATCAAGCGTTGGACGTCAGGGACGAGCCAACTGGGGCGCATATGCAGCGTCGAAATTTGCCACCGAAGGGATGATGCAGGTACTGGCCGATGAATATCAGCAGCGCCTGCGTGTCAACTGCATTAACCCAGGCGGTACGCGCACCGCAATGCGTGCCAGCGCCTTCCCGACCGAAGATCCACAGAAACTTAAAACACCCGCTGATATCATGCCGCTCTACCTCTGGCTGATGGGCGATGACAGCCGCCGTAAAACCGGCATGACCTTTGACGCCCAACCGGGCCGTAAACCAGGAATTTCCCAATGAGTGATGAACGCTACCAACAGCGTCAGCAGCGAGTGAAAGAAAAAGTAGATGCTCGTGTGGCCCAGGCCCAGGATGAACGCGGTATTATCATCGTCTTTACCGGCAATGGAAAAGGCAAAACCACCGCGGCATTTGGTACGGCAACACGCGCAGTTGGTCACGGAAAAAAAGTAGGCGTCGTGCAGTTTATTAAAGGCACCTGGACTAATGGCGAACGCAATCTGCTGGAGCCACATGGCGTTGAGTTTCAGGTGATGGCAACGGGCTTTACCTGGGATACACAAAACCGCGAGTCTGATACCGCCGCCTGCCGCGAAGTCTGGCAACATGCAAAGCGGATGCTTGCTGATTCCTCACTGGATATGGTTTTGCTTGATGAACTGACGTATATGGTGGCGTATGACTATTTGCCACTGGAAGAAGTGGTGCAGGCGTTAAATGAACGTCCACATCAACAGACGGTGATTATCACGGGTCGTGGTTGTCATCGGGATATTCTTGAACTGGCAGATACGGTAAGTGAATTACGCCCCGTCAAACATGCGTTTGATGCCGGTGTAAAAGCGCAGATAGGGATCGATTATTAATCTGTAAAAATGCCGGATATGACGTCCGGCATACTTTGATTAACCGTTATTATTACGTCCGCCAGAACGACGACCGCCGCTCACCTGACTGTGACGTTTCACCGCACGACGAATCTGATTCGCCTTCATGCGACGACGGTCTTTTTCTACAGCGACTTTAGAGCTGGTTTCTGGCGGTAGCTCCACCAGTTCGCGCAGATAGTTAGTCTGGGCGAGGTCCAGCTCCGTCCAGCCACCGCGTGGCAGACCTTTTGGCAGTGGGATATCACCGTAACGAACACGGATCAGGCGGCTCACCTGCACACCAACCGCTTCCCACAGACGACGAACTTCACGGTTACGGCCTTCGGTCAGAGTCACGTTGTACCACTGGTTGATCCCTTCGCCGCCGCTGAACTTGATGGTTTTAAAAGCTGCCGGACCATCTTCCAACTGCACGCCACGACTCAAATCACGCAGTTTCGCGTCGTCAACCTGACCAAATACACGCACGGCATATTCACGTTCAACTTCACGGCTTGGGTGCATTAAACGGTTTGCCAGTTCACCATCGGTGGTGAACAGCAGCAGACCACAGGTATTAACGTCCAAGCGACCCACGGCAATCCAGCGTGCGCCACGCAGTTTTGGCAGACGGTCAAACACCGTTGGACGTCCTTCCGGATCGTTACGGGTACACAACTCACCTTCCGGTTTGTAATAGGCCAGAACGCGACAAATTTGTTCAGCGGACTCACGTACCGAAATCAGGTGACCATCGATACGGATTTTCAATCCAGGGGTAACTTCAACACGATCGCCGAGTTTAGCAATTTTGCCATCAACACTCACACGACCGGCTTCAATAATAGATTCGATTTCACGGCGAGAACCGTGGCCGGCACGCGCCAGCACTTTCTGTAGCTTTTCGCTCATAGAGCTTCCTTTTGGTGTCGCCTTCCCAGGCGTCTGATATGCTTTTGTGCAACAGTGAGTCAGAACTTACATCTGACTCACTGATAGTAAAGTCTGTTTGAACTCTTCAGGCCTTAAGTAAACGACTCGACGTTTATCGGCCTGGCTTTGAGGCGCAACATACTACACTATCTTTATGGTTAAAGCTTGTTTCGATTAACATCAGCTTAATTACCAGCCACCACCGCCTCCGCCACCCGCGCCGCCGCCAGCACCACCACCGGAATAACTTCGCCCCAACAAACTGGTATTGGCCCCGCAACTTAGGTGCGTCTGTAATGAGAATAAAACGCCGTTACGGGCAATCTCTGGAGCGCGAATCGCCGAAGAAAGCGAAGGGGCAATGCGTAACGCCCATTCCCTCCCCAAATTTGCCGATATAGCCCAACCTAGCAACGCGTAATCCAGTTTCCGTGTTTCCCCTTTCCGCCGACGTCCACTGTGTGTTGCTGCCTCTTTACGCGCAAGATAGTTAACGATAGCTTCACCGCGGGCATAACGTTGCTGCCCAGTTTGGGTAAACTTTGGCAGAAAAATATACCCCATGCCAGTGAGATAACCGGTCAGGCAAACAGCGCTAAAATAACCCGCTGGCATATACCAGTAAAAGAATACATCTCCGACATTGATATAGAGAGAATAGAAGGCCACGCCTGAACAAATCAGTGGTAAATACAAAGTGATGATTGCACGATTAACGCAAGGCTTGTCATCATCGCGGGCAAATAAAAGCTCAAGGGAACAAAATAAAAAAGGAATAATCCAGCAGATCATAATAAACATATCGCCTACCAGACTCATTCCTGCCCAACCTACGGGACTCAGGTTACCGTAGAGAATGACCGCCAATATTGCCAGTCCACCCCATTGCAAAAACGTATCAGGCCGGTAAAACGAAGACTTTTTACGCGGCAGATAAAATTTCTGCATCCGTAAAAATGCCCTGCGTAAGAGTCTGTTGCGTCTCCCCGTAAGAACGACCTTATCGTCTTTACGAAATAACGCTTCCAGTAATAACTGCTCTGCGGGCAGTAATACCTCATTATTTCTGGTCGCGCCTTCATTAACACAAATCAGGATTTGCTGGTTCTTATCATACTGATCTTCCAGATGAATTTTTCCCTTCACGATCAGATTTACGATATCGGCACAGAAACCTTTATCGTCGTAAACCAGCTTCGCATCGAGACGTAACATGCCGGGCGTGTAATCTGGCGGAATGACATCGGTTTCAATCACATCTACCGGCGTAAATTGCGGCCTGCGCTTCCAGAGATATAACCATCCACAAACCAGGAATAGACACGGAAACCAAATTAACAACGATGACGTGGAGGGTAAAAGAATATGGCTGAAAATATTCGTCGTTTGTGGAGCCGGGGCATTGCTGAGTAAAGCGTGAGGCCAGCGGTAGAGTACCGTGAAATCTTCACGATAAAACGGATCGCTGGATTCAATTCTTCCGTCCTCAAAGATGCGGCCATTTCGATATGTGTCGCCCTCTTCTCCAGTAAAGAGATCGATTTCGCTAAATGGATTACCCGCGATATCAGGGAACTTGAGTGAAAATCGGGTCTTATAGATTTCAAACGGCCAGTGGTTACCAGTCACGTTCCAGATTAACAGATCTGAATCTCCCTCACGCAGGAAAGCATTTTTAACCTGATAATGAATTTGATAATGATAGTCGCCTTGAGGCAAGAAACGTTGTTTATCGCCCACGAAAATAATCATTAACCCGATATGCCAGTCAAGATGCCAGGGTTCAGGAATACCATCACGGGTGACGCCAACAATATGATAGTTCAGCAGTGCAGCGTCCCCATCAGGCTGCATCCAGAGTCGTGGTAAATCACGATAAAATCCGTGTTTAATCTGCTGATTTCGCGCCTGAAAATGAATATTTTCTTTGATGTCGAGCACCCCATCCGGTTGCAGAGTGGCTTCAACATCAAAGAGCGAAATCCCTTCTTCATAAGAAGGGATCTCCGTGTTTTCTGCATAACTTAGAGATGATACAAACAGCCCTGCTATCAACAGCAAAATGCAGCGAAACTTCCCTGCCATAGTCTTCCATCCGTGGAACGCAATTTGTTATAAGAAAGGCTTCACATCACCTACGCCTTCACGCACCACGACCGGCGTATCATCGGTAAGATCAATAACCGTTGTCGGTTTCTGCCCGAGATAGCCGCCGTGAATAATCAAATCTACCTGTTTTTCCAGACGGTCTTTAATTTCTTCGGGATCGGATTCGGTAAATTCGCTGCCTGGCAGCATTAGCGAAGTGGAAAGCATCGGTTCGCCCAGTGCTTCAAGCAACGCCTGCGCAATCGGGTTAGAAGGCACACGCATACCGATGGTTTTGCGTTTTTCCTGCAACAGACGGCGTGGCACTTCCTTCGTCCCCTTCAGGATGAAGGTATAGTTGCCCGGCGTGTTGTTTTTCATTAAACGAAACGCAACGTTATCCACAAATGAATAGGTCGAGAGTTCAGAAAGATCGCGACACATCAGGGTAAAGTTGTGACCGTCCGGCAGCTGGCGAATACGACAAATACGCTCCATCGCGTTTTTATCTTCAATTTTACAGCCGAGCGCATAGCCGGAATCAGTTGGATAAACAATCACCCCGCCTTTACGCACGATCTCCACCGCCTGGTTGATCAGACGTTGCTGTGGGTTATCAGGATGAATATAAAAAAACTGGCTCATAATTCCCTCTCTGTGGTGTTCTGCGGCTGTTCCCATAGCTGCCAGACGCCTTCAACGCCTGCGGGCAGCCAGAGTTTACGACCCAGTTCGATCCACGGGCATGGCTGATGAAAATCAGATCCTTGTGATGCCCATAAATGATGCTGACGCGCAAGGGCCGCCAGCTGGGTACGTTCATTGGGCGATTGCTGGCACTGCGCGACTTCCATCGCGTCACCGTGGTGTTCGGCAAAATGCGCAACCAATCTTTTCAGCCATTTAGCACTAAGATTGTACCGCCCAGGATGAGCTAGCACCGCCTTACCGCCAGAATGATGAATGACATCAATAGCTTGTTCTATTGTACACCACTGTGGCGGAACGTATCCGGTTTTCCCGCGCGCCAGATACTTTTTAAAGACATCCGCCATTGAACTGGCTTTGCCGCACTCAACAAGGAAACGCGCAAAATGACCGCGCGTCACTGCGCCGCCCTGTGCCAGTCGTTGTGCGCCTTCCAGCGCCCCAGGTATTTGCGCTTTTTCAAGTCTTTCGGCAATCAGCTGCGCCCGCTGATTGCGCCGTTCTGTCTGCTGCGCGAGGAACTCACACATTAGCGGATGAGTAATATCAATATTCAGCCCGACAATATGAATTTCATGATTTTCCCAGACCGTGGAAATTTCCACGCCGGGAATAAGATTCAGCGCCAGTCCCGAACGTGAAATTTCCTCTCTTGCTGGCGCGATTGCAGCTGTGGTGTCATGGTCGGTGATCGCCAGGGTGCCGACGCGCATCTCGACTGCACGGTGCACCAATGCTTCTGGCGTCAGGCAGCCATCGGAAGCTGTGGTATGGCTGTGCAGGTCGTAAATCACTGCGTAATTCGTGTCGCTCAAGGCGCACTCCCGTTCTGGATAATGTTTTTTGCGCCGACATCATAACGGTTCTGGCAAATATTCTGAAATGAGCTGTTGACAATTAATCATTGAACTAGTTAACTAGTACGCAAGTTCACGTAAAAAGGGTATCGACAATGAAAGCAATTTTCGTACTGAAAGCTTGGTGGCGCACTTCCTGAAACGGGCAGTGTATTCACCATGCGTAAAGCAATCAGATACCCAGCCCGCCTAATGAGCGGGCTTTTTTTTGAACAAAATTAGAGAATAACAATGCAAACACAAAAACCGACTCTCGAACTGCTAACCTGCGAAGGCGCTTATCGCGACAATCCCACCGCGCTTTTTCACCAATTGTGTGAGGATCGTCCGGCAACGCTGCTGCTGGAATCCGCAGATATCGACAGCAAAGATGATTTAAAAAGCCTGCTGCTGGTAGACAGTGCGCTACGCATTACAGCTTTAGGTGACACTGTCACAATCCAGTCCCTTTCCGGCAACGGCGAAGCCCTGCTGACACTACTGGATAACGCCCTGCCTGCGGGTGTGGAAAATGAACAATTACCAAACTGCCGTGTGCTGCGCTTCCCCCCTGTTAGTCCACTGCTGGATGAAGACGCTCGCTTATGCTCCCTTTCGGTTTTTGACGCTTTCCGCTTATTGCAGAATCTGTTGAATGTACCGAAGGAAGAACGAGAAGCCATGTTCTTCGGCGGCCTGTTCTCTTATGACCTTGTGGCGGGGTTTGAAGATTTACCGCAACTGTCAGCGGAAAATAACTGCCCTGATTTCTGTTTTTATCTCGCTGAAACGCTGATGGTGATTGACCATCAGAAAAAAAGCACCCGCATTCAGGCCAGCCTGTTTGCTCCGAATGAAGAAGAAAAACAACGTCTCACTGCTCGCCTGAACGATCTTCGCCAGCAACTGACCGAAACCGCGCCACCGCTGCCGGTGGTTTCCGTGCCGCATATGCGTTGTGAATGTAACCAGAGCGATGAAGAGTTCGGTGGCGTAGTGCGTTTGTTGCAAAAAGCGATTCGCGCTGGAGAAATTTTCCAGGTGGTGCCATCTCGCCGTTTCTCTCTGCCCTGCCCGTCACCGCTGGCGGCCTATTACGTGCTGAAAAAGAGTAATCCCAGCCCGTACATGTTTTTTATGCAGGATAATGATTTCACCCTGTTTGGCGCGTCGCCGGAAAGTTCGCTCAAATATGACGCCACCAGCCGCCAGATTGAGATCTACCCGATTGCCGGGACACGCCCACGCGGTCGTCGTGCCGATGGTTCACTGGACAGAGACCTCGACAGCCGCATCGAACTGGAAATGCGTACCGATCATAAAGAGCTTTCTGAACATCTGATGCTGGTGGATCTCGCCCGTAATGATCTGGCACGCATTTGCACCCCCGGCAGCCGCTACGTCGCCGATCTTACCAAAGTTGACCGTTACTCTTACGTGATGCACCTGGTCTCCCGCGTGGTCGGTGAGCTGCGCCACGATCTCGACGCCCTGCACGCTTACCGCGCCTGTATGAATATGGGAACGTTAAGCGGTGCGCCGAAAGTACGCGCTATGCAGTTAATTGCCGAGGCTGAAGGTCGTCGCCGCGGCAGCTACGGCGGCGCGGTAGGTTATTTCACCGCGCATGGCGATCTCGACACCTGCATTGTGATCCGCTCGGCGCTGGTGGAAAACGGTATCGCCACCGTGCAAGCCGGTGCTGGCGTAGTCCTTGATTCTGTTCCGCAGTCGGAAGCCGACGAAACCCGTAATAAAGCCCGCGCTGTACTGCGCGCTATTGCCACCGCGCATCATGCACAGGAGACTTTCTGATGGCTGACATTCTGCTGCTCGATAATATCGACTCTTTTACGTACAACCTGGCAGATCAGTTGCGCAGCAATGGGCATAACGTGGTGATTTACCGCAACCATATTCCGGCGCAAACCTTAATTGAACGCCTGGCGACCATGAGCAATCCGGTGCTGATGCTTTCTCCTGGCCCCGGTGTGCCGAGCGAAGCCGGTTGTATGCCGGAACTCCTCACCCGCTTGCGTGGCAAGCTGCCCATTATTGGCATTTGCCTCGGACATCAGGCGATTGTCGAAGCTTACGGGGGCTATGTCGGTCAGGCGGGCGAAATTCTCCACGGTAAAGCCTCCAGCATTGAACATGACGGTCAGGCGATGTTTGCCGGATTAACAAACCCGCTGCCGGTGGCGCGTTATCACTCGCTGGTTGGCAGTAACATTCCGGCCGGTTTAACCATCAACGCCCATTTTAATGGCATGGTGATGGCAGTACGTCACGATGCGGATCGCGTTTGTGGATTCCAGTTCCATCCGGAATCCATTCTCACCACCCAGGGCGCTCGCCTGCTGGAACAAACGCTGGCCTGGGCGCAGCAGAAACTAGAGCCAGCCAACACGCTGCAACCGATTCTGGAAAAACTGTATCAGGCGCAGACGCTTAGCCAACAAGAAAGCCACCAGCTGTTTTCAGCGGTGGTGCGTGGCGAGCTGAAGCCGGAACAACTGGCGGCGGCGCTGGTGAGCATGAAAATTCGCGGTGAGCACCCGAACGAGATCGCCGGGGCAGCAACCGCGCTACTGGAAAACGCAGCGCCGTTCCCGCGCCCGGATTATCTGTTTGCTGATATCGTCGGTACTGGCGGTGACGGCAGCAACAGTATCAATATTTCTACCGCCAGTGCGTTTGTCGCCGCGGCCTGTGGGCTGAAAGTGGCGAAACACGGCAACCGTAGCGTCTCCAGTAAATCTGGTTCGTCCGATCTGCTGGCGGCGTTCGGTATTAATCTTGATATGAACGCCGATAAATCGCGCCAGGCGCTGGATGAGTTAGGTGTATGTTTCCTCTTTGCGCCGAAGTATCACACCGGATTCCGCCACGCGATGCCGGTTCGCCAGCAACTGAAAACCCGCACCCTGTTCAATGTGCTGGGGCCATTGATTAACCCGGCGCATCCGCCGCTGGCGTTAATTGGTGTTTATAGTCCGGAACTGGTGCTGCCGATTGCCGAAACCTTGCGCGTGCTGGGGTATCAACGCGCGGCGGTGGTGCACAGCGGCGGGATGGATGAAGTTTCATTACACGCGCCGACAATCGTTGCCGAACTGCATGACGGCGAAATTAAAAGCTATCAGCTCACCGCAGAAGACTTTGGCCTGACACCCTACCACCAGGAGCAACTGGCAGGCGGAACACCGGAAGAAAACCGTGACATTTTAACACGTTTGTTACAAGGTAAAGGCGACGCCGCCCATGAAGCAGCCGTCGCTGCGAACGTCGCCATGTTAATGCGCCTGCATGGCCATGAAGATCTGCAAGCCAATGCGCAAACCGTTCTTGAGGTACTGCGCAGTGGTTCCGCTTACGACAGAGTCACCGCACTGGCGGCACGAGGGTAAATGATGCAAACCGTTTTAGCGAAAATCGTCGCAGACAAGGCGATTTGGGTAGAAGCCCGCAAACAGCAGCAACCGCTGGCCAGTTTTCAGAATGAGGTTCAGCCGAGCACGCGACATTTTTATGATGCGCTACAGGGTGCGCGCACGGCGTTTATTCTGGAGTGCAAGAAAGCGTCGCCGTCAAAAGGCGTGATCCGTGATGATTTCGATCCAGCACGCATTGCCGCCATTTATAAACATTACGCTTCGGCAATTTCGGTGCTGACTGATGAGAAATATTTTCAGGGGAGCTTTGATTTCCTCCCCATCGTCAGCCAAATCGCCCCGCAGCCGATTTTATGTAAAGACTTCATTATCGACCCTTACCAGATCTATCTGGCGCGCTATTACCAGGCCGATGCCTGCTTATTAATGCTTTCAGTACTGGATGACGACCAATATCGCCAGCTTGCCGCCGTCGCTCACAGTCTGGAGATGGGGGTGCTGACCGAAGTCAGTAATGAAGAGGAACAGGAGCGCGCCATTGCATTGGGAGCAAAGGTCGTTGGCATCAACAACCGCGATCTGCGTGATTTGTCGATTGATCTCAACCGTACCCGCGAGCTTGCGCCGAAACTGGGGCACAACGTGACGGTAATCAGCGAATCCGGCATCAATACTTACGCTCAGGTGCGCGAGTTAAGCCACTTCGCTAACGGTTTTCTGATTGGTTCGGCGTTGATGGCCCATGACGATTTGCACGCCGCCGTGCGCCGGGTGTTGCTGGGTGAGAATAAAGTATGTGGCCTGACGCGTGGGCAAGATGCTAAAGCAGCTTATGACGCGGGCGCGATTTACGGTGGGTTGATTTTTGTTGCGACATCACCGCGTTGCGTCAACGTTGAACAGGCGCAGGAAGTGATGGCTGCGGCACCGTTGCAGTATGTTGGCGTGTTCCGCAATCACGATATTGCCGATGTGGTGGACAAAGCTAAGGTGTTATCGCTGGCGGCAGTGCAACTGCATGGTAATGAAGAACAGCTGTATATCGATACGCTGCGTGAAGCTCTGCCAGCACATGTTGCCATCTGGAAAGCATTAAGCGTCGGTGAAACCCTGCCCGCCCGCGAGTTTCAGCACGTTGATAAATATGTTTTAGACAACGGCCAGGGTGGAAGCGGGCAACGTTTTGACTGGTCACTATTAAATGGTCAATCGCTTGGCAACGTTCTGCTGGCGGGGGGCTTAGGCGCAGATAACTGCGTGGAAGCGGCACAAACCGGCTGCGCCGGACTTGATTTTAATTCTGCTGTAGAGTCGCAACCGGGCATCAAAGACGCACGTCTTTTGGCCTCGGTTTTCCAGACGCTGCGCGCATATTAAGGAAAGGAACAATGACAACATTACTTAACCCCTATTTTGGTGAGTTTGGCGGCATGTACGTGCCACAAATCCTGATGCCTGCTCTGCGCCAGCTGGAAGAAGCTTTTGTCAGTGCGCAAAAAGATCCTGAATTTCAGGCTCAGTTCAACGACCTGCTGAAAAACTATGCCGGGCGTCCAACCGCGCTGACCAAATGCCAGAACATTACAGCCGGGACGAACACCACGCTGTATCTCAAGCGTGAAGATTTGCTGCACGGCGGCGCGCATAAAACTAACCAGGTGCTGGGGCAGGCGTTGCTGGCGAAGCGGATGGGTAAAACCGAAATCATCGCCGAAACCGGTGCCGGTCAGCATGGCGTGGCGTCGGCCCTTGCCAGCGCCCTGCTCGGCCTGAAATGCCGTATTTATATGGGTGCCAAAGACGTTGAACGCCAGTCGCCTAACGTTTTTCGTATGCGCTTAATGGGTGCGGAAGTGATCCCGGTGCATAGCGGTTCCGCGACGCTGAAAGATGCCTGTAACGAGGCGCTGCGCGACTGGTCCGGTAGTTACGAAACCGCGCACTATATGCTGGGCACCGCAGCTGGCCCGCATCCTTATCCGACCATTGTGCGTGAGTTTCAGCGGATGATTGGCGAAGAAACCAAAGCGCAGATTCTGGAAAGAGAAGGTCGCCTGCCGGATGCCGTTATCGCCTGTGTTGGCGGCGGTTCGAATGCCATCGGCATGTTTGCTGATTTCATCAATGAAACCAACGTCGGCCTGATTGGTGTGGAGCCAGGTGGTCACGGTATCGAAACTGGCGAGCACGGCGCACCGCTAAAACATGGTCGCGTGGGTATCTATTTCGGTATGAAAGCGCCGATGATGCAAACCGAAGACGGGCAGATTGAAGAATCTTACTCCATCTCCGCCGGACTGGATTTCCCGTCTGTCGGCCCACAACACGCGTATCTTAACAGCACTGGACGCGCTGATTACGTGTCTATTACCGATGATGAAGCCCTTGAAGCCTTCAAAACGCTGTGCCTGCACGAAGGGATCATCCCGGCGCTGGAATCCTCCCACGCCCTGGCCCATGCGTTGAAAATGATGCGCGAAAACCCGGATAAAGAGCAGCTACTGGTGGTTAACCTTTCCGGTCGCGGCGATAAAGACATCTTCACCGTTCACGATATTTTGAAAGCACGAGGGGAAATCTGATGGAACGCTACGAATCTCTGTTTGCCCAGTTGAAGGAGCGCAAAGAAGGCGCATTCGTTCCTTTCGTCACGCTCGGTGATCCGGGCATTGAGCAGTCATTGAAAATTATCGATACGCTAATTGAAGCCGGTGCTGACGCGCTGGAGTTAGGTATCCCCTTCTCCGACCCACTGGCGGATGGCCCGACGATTCAAAACGCCACTCTGCGCGCCTTTGCGGCAGGTGTGACTCCGGCACAATGTTTTGAAATGCTGGCACTGATTCGCCAGAAACACCCGACCATTCCCATTGGCCTGTTGATGTATGCCAATCTGGTGTTTAACAAAGGCATTGATGAGTTTTATGCCCAGTGCGAAAAAGTCGGCGTCGATTCGGTGCTGGTTGCCGATGTGCCAGTTGAAGAGTCCGCGCCCTTCCGCCAGGCCGCGTTGCGTCATAATGTCGCACCTATCTTCATCTGCCCGCCAAATGCCGATGACGACCTGCTGCGCCAGATAGCCTCTTACGGTCGTGGTTACACCTATTTGCTGTCACGAGCAGGCGTGACCGGCGCAGAAAACCGCGCCGCGTTACCCCTCAATCATCTGGTTGCGAAGCTGAAAGAGTACAACGCTGCACCTCCATTGCAGGGATTTGGTATTTCCGCCCCGGATCAGGTAAAAGCAGCGATTGATGCAGGAGCTGCGGGCGCGATTTCTGGTTCGGCCATTGTTAAAATCATCGAGCAACATATTAATGAGCCAGAGAAAATGCTGGCGGCACTGAAAGTTTTTGTACAACCGATGAAAGCGGCGACGCGCAGTTAATCCCACAGCCGCCAGTTCCGCTGGCGGCATTTTAACTTTCTTTAATGAAGCCGGAAAAATCCTAAATTCATTTAATATTTATCTTTTTACCGTTTCGCTTACCCCGGTCGAACGTCAACTTACGTCATTTTTCCGCCCAACAGTAATATAATCAAACAAATTAATCCCGCAACATAACACCAGTAAAATCAATAATTTTCTCTAAGTCACTTATTCCTCAGGTAATTGTTAATATATCCAGAATGTTCCTCAAAATATATTTTCCCTCTATCTTCTCGTTGCGCTTAATTTGACTAATTCTCATTAGCGACTAATTTTAATGAGTGTCGACACACAACACTCATATTAATGAAACAATGCAACGCAACGGGAGAAATAACATGGCCGAACATCGTGGTGGTTCAGGAAATTTCGCCGAAGACCGTGAGAAGGCATCCGACGCAGGCCGTAAAGGCGGTCAGCATAGCGGCGGTAATTTTAAAAATGATCCGCAACGCGCATCTGAAGCGGGTAAAAAAGGCGGTCAACAAAGCGGTGGTAATAAATCAGGCAAATCCTGATTCACCGTTAATTATTAATATCAGCTGATAAAGATAATTGCATCTGCGGGCCGTATGGCTCGCAGTGATTTCACTGGAGAAAAATATGAATATGAAGACCATTGAAGATGTATTTATTCACCTGCTTTCAGATACCTACAGCGCAGAAAAACAATTAACCCGGGCACTGGCAAAACTCGCAAGAGCAACATCAAATGAAAAATTAAGTCAGGCTTTTCATGCGCACCTCGAGGAAACTCATGGACAGATTGAACGTATTGATCAAGTTGTGGAGTCCGAATCGAACCTGAAAATTAAGCGCATGAAATGTGTGGCAATGGAAGGTCTTATTGAAGAAGCTAATGAGGTCATCGAAAGTACCGAGAAAAACGAAGTGCGTGATGCCGCACTGATTGCCGCAGCACAGAAAGTCGAGCATTATGAGATTGCCAGTTACGGGACATTAGCGACGCTGGCTGAACAATTAGGTTACCGTAAAGCAGCGAAGCTTCTGAAAGAAACCCTGGAAGAAGAAAAGGCCACCGACATCAAACTGACTGATCTGGCCATTAATAACGTAAATAAGAAAGCCGAAAATAAAGCCTGAAATATGAATTTTAACTTTTAGTCATTTTATAAAGAGGACATTTTCATGAATCGTATTGAACATTATCATGACTGGTTACGTGACGCCCACGCAATGGAAAAGCAAGCCGAATCTATGCTTGAATCCATGGCCAGCCGTATAGATAATTATCCTGAACTACGCGCTCGTATTGAACAACATCTTAGTGAAACCAAAAACCAGATTGTTCAACTGGAAACTATTCTTGATCGTAATGACATTTCACGTTCAGTCATTAAAGATTCCATGAGTAAAATGGCTGCGCTTGGGCAGTCAATCGGTGGTATATTCCCTTCTGATGAAATAGTTAAAGGCTCTATTAGCGGATATGTCTTCGAGCAATTTGAAATCGCCTGTTACACCTCACTATTAGCAGCAGCAAAAAATGCCGGTGATACAGCTTCAATTCCAACCATCGAAGCGATTTTAAATGAGGAAAAGCAAATGGCCGACTGGCTGATTCAGAATATTCCGCAAACAACTGAGAAATTTTTAATTCGCTCTGAAACTGATGGCGTAGAAGCGAAGAAATAATACCCTTTATACCATGTCCTTATTGACCCCGTATATTACGGGGTCGTTTTTGTGCGGAATTAAAAACGATATCCTGCTGAGAACATAAACACCCACGGATCGAGGCGTACGCTATCGTGTTGCTGTGCACCGCCCAGCTTATAATTGGCGGTGGTATCGATATCCATGTACCACACTGACATGTTAACCAACCAGTCACGGTTAATCAGATAATCAACCCCCACCTGCCCGGCAGCTCCCCAGGAATCTTTCAGACTGAGATCGGAAAGCCCTGCCTCTTTGCCATGATCGTTAAATCCATTATCAAAGAAGGTGGTGTAGTTAATACCTGCCCCAACGTAAGGACGGAATTTGCTGCTGGCATCACCAAAATACCACTGCGCCATCAGTGTTGGTGGCAGATGATGAACGGTTGCAATATCGCCGGTCGCCCGGGTGCCGATTTTATGGCGGAACGGCGTCGCTGCCAGTAATTCCACACCAATGTTGTCGGTCGCCATATAAGTAAACGTAAGGCCCAGTTGCGTGTTATTGGTCACGCTGAATCCACCCAGACTTCCTAACGTACCACCAGCACCTTCTGTTGGACGTACGGTTGCAGAACCTGCACGCATAAAAAATTCGCCTGCTTCATGCGCAAAGGCACTGCCAGAGAGAAGAGTTGTTACTGCCAAAGCCGCCACTGTTAACTTTTTCATATCCGCTCCGTCGTTATGGTTATAAAAACGTGACGAATATACCTACATTGGAGTAACAAATGATCCTACATAGATCACATTACATATGATAATTCACCCTTTATTGATCTGGATTAATTTAGAAGTTGCATTGAGAATCCTGGTTAATGTGATTTAAATCAATTTTTAAATATTTTCGCTACGCAAATATTAACTCGGTCGCCACTTGCCGCGATTTGCCCATGCCTGAAGGCCAGCAATTACCTCCGCTTTACAAAGATATGCTTTTCCATACAAGACCTGATGCTGCCACCCGAGGCTTAACCAGGGTACAATTGCCCGCTAATTAACACCTGCATAAAACTCAAGGAGAGTGCATGTCTATCACGGCGCAGTCCGTATACCGTGACACCGGAAATTTCTTCCGTAATCAATTTATGACCATTCTGTTGGTATCGTTGCTATGTGCGTTTATCACAGTGGTGTTAGGGCATGTTTTCTCACCCAGTGATGCACAGCTTGCGCAGCTCAATGACGGCGTACCCGTTAGCGGCAGTAGTGGGTTGTTCGACCTGGTTCAGAATATGTCACCGGAACAGCAACAAATTTTGCTGCAAGCTTCAGCGGCTTCCACTTTTTCAGGATTGATCGGTAACGCCATTCTCGCCGGAGGCGTAATATTAATTATCCAGCTGGTGTCTGCGGGTCAGAGAGTCAGTGCGCTGCGAGCTATTGGTGCCAGTGCGCCGATATTGCCCAAGTTATTTATTCTGATTTTTCTGACTACCCTTTTAGTACAGATTGGCATCATGCTGGTGGTCGTTCCGGGAATTATCATGGCCATTTTGCTGGCCCTGGCACCGGTGATGCTGGTACAGGACAAAATGGGCATTTTTGCCTCGATGCGTAGCAGTATGCGGCTGACTTGGGCGAATATGCGTCTGGTGGCACCCGCAGTACTGAGCTGGTTGCTGGCAAAAACACTGTTGCTGCTTTTTGCCTCTTCTTTTGCCGCATTAACCCCGGAAATTGGTGCCGTACTGGCGAACACCTTGAGCAACCTGATTTCAGCCATATTGCTCATCTATCTGTTCCGCCTGTATATGTTGATTCGCCAATAACCTTAAGCATTTGATTACGGAATCGTAAAATGAAGCAGTTTCTTGATTTTTTACCGCTGGTTGTCTTTTTCGCGTTTTACAAGATTTATGACATCTATGCAGCTACTGCGGCGCTGATCGTCGCCACGGCGATTGTGCTTATCTATAGCTGGGTTCGCTTTCGTAAGGTTGAGAAGATGGCCCTGATCACTTTTGTTCTGGTGGTCGTCTTCGGTGGCTTGACGCTGTTCTTCCACAATGATGAGTTTATTAAATGGAAGGTTACAGTCATTTATGCTCTATTTGCGGGAGCCCTGTTAGTCAGCCAATGGGTGATGAAAAAGCCGCTAATTCAGCGGATGCTGGGTAAAGAACTCACGCTGCCGCAACCGGTATGGTCGAAGCTGAATCTGGCCTGGGCTGTTTTCTTTATCCTTTGCGGTCTGGCAAACATCTACATCGCATTCTGGCTGCCGCAAAATATTTGGGTCAACTTTAAAGTCTTTGGCCTGACCGCCCTTACCTTAATCTTCACATTGTTAAGCGGTATCTATATCTACCGCCACATGCCGCAGGAAGATAAATCCTAACCAGACTGCCAGTCCTTCGGGGCTGGCGCTGTATCTCCTCTGTTCTCCTCAGGAAAATCATAGTAGCATCGCGCCTGTGATTTTCCTTTTAAGTCGGTTTTACCATGTCTACAACACATAACGTCCCTCAGGGCGATCTTGTTTTACGTACTTTAGCCATGCCCGCCGATACCAATGCCAATGGTGACATCTTTGGTGGTTGGTTAATGTCACAAATGGATATTGGCGGCGCTATTCTGGCAAAAGAAATTGCCCACGGTCGCGTAGTGACTGTGCGGGTTGAAGGAATGACTTTCTTACGGCCGGTTGCGGTCGGCGATGTGGTGTGCTGCTATGCACGCTGTGTCCAGAAAGGGACGACATCGGTCAGCATTAATATTGAAGTGTGGGTGAAAAAAGTAGCGTCTGAACCAATCGGGCAACGGTATAAAGCGACAGAAGCATTATTTAAGTATGTCGCGGTTGATCCTGAAGGAAAACCTCGCGCCTTACCTGTTGAGTAATAGTCAAAAGCCTCCGGTCGGAGGCTTTTGACTTTATGCTTACTGAATTTCGGTGGTGCCGTTAATTTTAAACAGGATATTCACCACAATCCCACTGCCTGGCTTACCCGGCTCATAACGCCATCTGCGCATCGCATTTTTCACCTCACGCTCAAACATGTTCGCAGGCTTGGCTGAGAGGATTTGTACGTTATCCACGCGACCATCCGGCGTGACGTCAAATTTAACTTTAACCTGCCCTTCAATGCGCAATGCCTGTGCTCGTGCCGGATACTGCGGCTGATTACGGCTTAATGCGCGTGGTCCTGAAGCCACACTGGTAACCAGCTTGCTGGTTGCAGCCGTTGCTGTACTTGATGTCGGGCGTGCCGGTGCCGTATTTTCAAACGGTGATGCCGGACGCGACTCTACGGGTTTGACATCGCGTTTTGGCTGCTCCTGTACCTTTTTCACCGGCTTCGGTTTTGGCTTAGGTTTCGGCTTCGGCTTTTCAATGACCACCGGTGCTTCTTTTGGCGGTTCGGGGATCGGCTCAGGTTCCGGTTCTGGCTCTACCACCGGCTCCGGAGGCGGCTGAACGGCTTGTGGCGGTTCGAGATCAGCAGGCGTAACCATCGTGACAGAAATCGGCTGCGCAGGCGCAGGTAGTTCAATAACCTGATGTACCGAGGTATAGAGCAGACCCGCCACAACAGCACCATGAATGCAGACCGAAAGTAACGTCGGCCAGGGGAAGCGGCGAGGTAAATCAAGGGTCATTGAAGTCATAATCATTTCAGTAGAAAAACCAGGTCTCGATTTTAAATGCAAATAGCAATCATATTCAATAAGGCAAGACGATCAGGATCAGTGAAAATGTCATTTTTGGCGTAATTACCCTTACTTTATGCATGGCCTTAACAAAGACATCATCTTTCCGTTGCAGATCTTCGCCCTTTCAAATAACGTACTTTACAACTTTCCCGAACAAGGAGTTGTGCCCGTGTTGTATGTTATTTACGCTCAAGACAAAGCTGATAGCCTCGAAAAACGCCTTTCCGTTCGTCCGGCACATTTAGCACGTTTACAGTTACTGCATGATGAAGGTCGTTTGTTGACAGCTGGTCCAATGCCAGCGGTAGACAGTAACGATCCAGGGGCTGCGGGATTTACTGGCTCAACCGTTATTGCTGAATTTGAATCGCTGGAAGCAGCTCAGGCCTGGGCCGATGCTGACCCGTACGTAGCGGCAGGAGTCTATGAACACGTTTCAGTGAAACCATTTAAGAAAGTGTTCTAATTTATTAGAAATTTGCACTTAAATCAAAAAGTTACGGACAATTCAACCACCAATCAATAAATTAAAGGGCACATTAAAGTACACAATATTTGTGCCCTTCTCTGTTTCTTTCCCGTTATCAGCTAGCTGGAAACTTTTTATACAGAGTTGAGAGCCCTACTCCATACGTTTTTGATACGCTTTGTCGTGATTCACCGGTTGCCATCCGCTCCCCCATTTCCCGCCATTGCTCATCCGTGAACTTAGGCCTGCGACCACCAACTCGCCCTTTTGCCCTGGCTACGGCCAGCCCTGCTAAGGTACGTTCGCTATTAAGATCAGATTCATATTGTGCTGCGGAAAGGATGTTACGAAAGTTATAGCGGCCGCTGGCTGTTTTGAGATCCACGCCATCGGTAATACTGCGGAAGTTGATACCCTTTTCCTGTAACTGCTGGAACATCAACAGCGCATGCAGAACGTTGCGGCCTATCCTGTCCAGCTTCCAGACCACCAGTGTATCGCCCGCATTCAGAGTCCGCAGAAGCTTTTTGAGCGCTGGCCGGTTCGCTACCGTCCCGCTCATTTTTTCTTCAAAAACCTGTTCACATCCTGCGCATTCCAGAGCGCCTCTCTGTAACGCTGTATTCTGGTCATTTGTTGATACCCGGATATATCCAATTTGCACGAATTACCGCCTCTCTCTATCAAAAAACGCGTGAGAGTAACGGAGGTGGCTATAAATCGCATTATCACAAACCTCGGTTTAGGAACAGCGGCGACAGTAAACACAGGCACATCAGGTAGCGCAATCCCGTTACTGAGCGAAAAAAATACCTTTAGTCAGGAGCAGACCCTGCCAAAATTAAGGATTTCAGGCCAGTCGTACCCGGATATGACTCTTGAAATCACCTCGGCACCCGATTCAACTGTTGGTAAAACTGTGTTGCTCGAGACGTCGTATTCGGAGAGTAATGATTTCGTATCAGTGTATTTAGTGAAAAGAATAGGCACTGGTTGGGACAAAACCGGACAGGTAATGATCAACTTCCCGACGTCAACGGGAACGATTGCATTACAGGGAACGTCTGGCAGGGATTACAAGAAAAATATTGCGCTAGCGGACGCGGCCACCGCCCTAAACAGAGTGCTGTCGCTTGAGCTTGTTAATTTTATTTACCGTGACGACGAACAAGAGCGAGTACGTTTTGGGGTTATTGCGGAAGACGCAGAAATAATTGCCCCGCAGTATATCAAACATAATCCAGAGCCAATTCCCGGCACGGAGGTGTATGATGAGGCCGGGAATAAAATTAGTGAGGAATATCGGGATCTCCCGTCCGTGGACAACAACCCGATAGTAATGGATCTCCTCGGCTGTGTTCAGGCTCTACAACAACAAATTTCAGACCTGCAAGCACAACTGCAAAATAACCAAAGAGCAAGTCACTCAGGCTCTTGATCAGCCAGAATAATTGATTGCCGCTGATTCCATATGCTATCAGCGGGCATTTCAACGCGCACAGAAACGAACTGGTCGGCGGGAATGTCGACCGGGTCGCCGGCTGCCAGCCCATCTATCTCGTTACGCGCAAATGCAGGAGCGGCGGGATACGTGCGGTGATATGTTTTGACGAGGATTGATCCGTCGGCATTCACTTCGTAATCCAGCCAGATTAGCGCCTGTCCGTTCCGATCTCGGGGAATGTCAAACCCGCCATCAATCCCGCCCCACGCCGCATCGGAGTTCATTCCTACACACCCTTCAATCAAGTACTGCCCAACACACAATCTGGAGACTGTTACACCTTCTGACTCATCGTTAGTTTCCGCAGAGCCGTCGTGAAAAATTTTAATTACAGGCGACGCAGCTTTTAACGTGCCATCGCTTGTTTTTGTTGTATTTGCGGAATGATATACATAACGCCACGGAGACCAGACATTGTCGCCTCGATATCTAAACGCAAGCAGCGCGTCATCGCTCTGGATCTGAGAGATCTGTCCGGTACCATCCCCACCACCATCGCGCGCCGCTACAATTATCGGGGCAAAATTAGACGCAAAATTTATAGCGTCGCTGCCAATGCCCGCTGCAAACGAGCAATTTTCCAAACTGTCAGCGTTAGTGACCGAATTCACTTTCAGCACCTTGACGCCCAAACCAAATGCGCCCACTTCCAACAAATTCCCTGTCGCCGTGCCGACCGTCTTTGTGGCCGCTGTTCCCAAACCGAGGTTTGTGCGGGCCTCTGCTGCTGTTTTGCCACCGGTGCCGCCCTGAGCGATACTAAGCGCTGTAGTTAACCCGGTCAGGCTCGTAATGTCCTTATTTGCCCCTTTCTTCGCTAGCGATTTCTGACCAGGAACGGTCACAGCCACACCGTTAATCGTAATTGTCACGTCCCCTGTGCCGTTCATTACGTCAGCGAATCCGCTCATATTGCGCTGGTACAGAGTGAACGTCTCGGCAATATCTTGCGCCAGCCCATCAACGCTCAGACTATCACTCAGCAGAATTGAATATTTCGTACCGGCTGGAATTGCTGGGCTGGCAGCAGGCGTTACAGTGAGACTCGTAGCGCTGTTAATTGCAGTAATCTGAAATACCTGTGCCGGATTTGTCAGTGCAATAACAGTGCAGCCGTTCCGAATTAATGAACCCGCAGCAGTAAAATTAGTTCCGGTGCCGGTCAGAGTATTACCGCTGACAGCGATAGTGCCGGTTGTATAGATCATTTTATTTTCTCCAGATAATAAAAAACCCGCCGGGGCGAGGTTTATGTTTAAGCGTAGTGGGTTATTTGCAGGTTGTTTCGGTAAATGTATTCGCACTTACCCAGCGCCAGCTGAAAGGATATCCAGCCCGGTACTGCGTCTGGTTGTTTTGTTTACGCACACCGTAAATCTGAACCGTAGTTTCCTGACCGCCAACGATTGCAGTGCCGCTGCAAACTGGTTCCTGTTTCTCAATTACGCCAGCGCATCCTGTAAGCATGACAGCGCCTGCCATGCAGATAATCAGTTTTCTCATTTTGATAGTATCCAGAGGAATTCAGTATCTTAGACGATACCAATACAATTCTGGTGGGTATAATTGATTGGATAGATCAATATTATGTTATTGATCGCTAAAAACGATCAATCAATCATAGGCCGCTGTATTTATGGCGGTTAATGAAATGCCAGTATTCGTTCCCCCTCCAGGTGAACCTGCCCCAGTGGAGGTCCCCCCTGCGTTTATCCTCGTATTGGCCCCGTCAAACCTGCATGAAGAATAAGCATTTATCGTGTAGATAGTCGGAGGCTGGGTTGAATTATTCACAATGATGGTCTGACCCAACTGAGCAGGTGCAACGGCCCATGACCCGCTCAGCGTCTGGTCAATATTTATCCCGCCGTTTGCACCAGGCGTGCCAACCGTCTGCAGGTCTGATAGCACACGGGACTCATTAGTTAACACAAGCTTTCCGCTCGCATCCCATATTGCCAAACCCCATTTCGGTAATATCTGCGGGAATATGGCAAAAACGTACGCCGTTAAAGTGAAACTTTGGTTGTAGGGATTAACACCAGCAACATACACATTACCGCCGTTCCTGTAAGACATAACCGGAGTGGGCTGTGCTGTATTGGTGGTTTTGATAAAAACCATCACTGGGTAATCAGCGTTTAAAGCGATATTTTGAGCAACCTGCTGAGAACTGCCATTCGCGGATGAATTGAAGGTATACTTCCCGTAAAGACAGAAAGGCGTTGATTGTGGCGTTACAAAGGGATTCCCGTTATCCATTAATATCATCGCGCCAAATTCGGCCATTATGCTTTCTCCATGAAAACGACCACCTCACATTTAGAGTCCGGGTAATTACCCAGGCCCACAGAAGAGGCTGCGGTTACGGTTATTGTGTTCCCTGACGCGACAATGCTCCTCCCTACGCTGTTACCTCCTTCATCAAGTGAGAGCGCAAAACCGACCTTCATTCCTGAGGGTACAGTGAAAGACCAGCTGCCGGAGTTTTGTCCGGCGGCAAGTTGTATACGTCCAACAACGGAAACGGGCTTGATTCCGTAGTTGTTGGGGTTTCCCGAAGCATCCCAGGTCTGTATTCCATAAGCCATATCAGAACACCCCCGTTAATCGGCCAACCTGCACTCTCAGAACGTTGTTGCCATCCTTGACGCTGATTGTCTGGTTGGTCTGCTTCATGGCTCCCTCCCCAGCTGTCGAACCGTAGTTCTCAAACGTCCCGGACTTATCCAGTTTCCAGCCAACAGAGCCGGCAACATAATTGTTCGACTGGATGTAATTGCCAATTTTTGCATTGCTTATGGTCCCGTCGCCAATGACTGTATCCCTGATAATGGCCTGGCCATTCTGAATAACGAATGGCAGCGTGACCGCACCACCGGCCTGAGTCATAACAGCAAAGCGGTTAGCCAGGAACAGCACCTGCGACTGCATACCTGCTGGCGTATTTTCGACTCCGATACCCATTCCGGCAGCGTATTGCCGTCCGTTCGAGTCGATAGCGACTTTAATACTGTACATCGCATTCAGATTTCCGCTGATATCTGCAACCGCCCGTGCGTTCTGTTCAATTACTGTCGTCTGCCCATTAACTGACACTGTCAGCGAGTTAATCCGCGTTGCTGACGCCTGCGTGAAATCCGCAAGAGTTTTTGCAAAATCAGTCGTATTTGCAGTACCACCTCCTGCACTTGAATCCAGCGTTTTGAGTGACTCAGCCACAGCCAGGCTTGCATCAGCCATCACGTTATCGACACGTTCGATCCCTGCTTTATTGTCGCCGTACTGCACACTCATTCGCTGCGACTGATTCACCTGCGCTAACGTCTGCTGAATTACTGCAATCGCGTTATTCTGAATGCCTCCTTTAATGACGCCCACATTACTGCTCTGATCTGCGATTTCTGCTGAGATTTCGTCAAAACGTAACGCTGTGGCGCTGTCCAAATCCGTGACCACTTGATCCAACTCGCTGATTTCTGCGGCATTGCGAGTACTGGCTTGTTCCGCCTCATCTGCTTTATCGCTGGCAGCTTTAGTAGCAGCAGAAAGCTCGTCGAGTCGCAGCGCTGTAGCTGATTCTGTATCTGTCACAACCTGCTCAAGCGCTATGATTTTCGCTGCATTTTGTGCGCCAACCTTACCCGCCGCGTCCGCTTTAGAGTCGGCAGTCTTAGTAGCAGCATTGAGTTCATTAAGACGCGTCGCGACTGCTTGAGACTCGTCAGACATAGCTTGACGCACTTCAATGATATCAGCTGCGTTGTGCTCTGTAGTAGCTTCAAGGCGCAGTACATCAGCAACACGGGCTTCGGTCTCGTTGGCTATGGCTTCCTGTGTGCGCTCGATCCCGGCCTTGTTGTCCAGGTACTGAACCGTCATGGTGTTGCGCTGGCTAACCTGAGCTAACGTGTTGTTAATCAGAGCGATGGCATTACTCTGAATGCCGCCCGCAGCGCTGGCAGTAGCAGCGCTAAGCTCATCAAATCGTGAAGCGGCCGCAGAGGTGCTATCTGTAACAACTTGGGTAAGTGATGTGATATCCGCGCTGTTCTGTGCGCCAACCTTACCCGCCGCGTCCGTAGCAGCAGTAAGCTGATCGACAGCAGTTGCGCGGGCTTGAGTTTCATCAGCAAGTGCTTGTCGAACCTCAGTGATGCCCGCCGCGTTATCCTTCGTCTTAGCTTCGAGACGGGTAACATCGGTCACGCGAGCTTCAGTTTCTGTCGCTACAACTTCCCGTAGTTGCTCGAATTGCGCCGTATTAGCGCCGTTTTGGGCGGTCTGACGCAATACGACATCAGTAATCGCGAGAGAATTGGCAATAATAGCTTCAGCGGTCTGTTTGTTAGATGAAACCGCCGCGGCAAGACTATCTGCATTTTCACGAATCGCTGCTGCCAGATTTTCAGTACTGGATTTCAAATCCTCTGCAGTTTGTTTCCCGTCAATAATTGCAGCTGCCAGCGCGTCGGCATTTTCCCGGACCGCATCAGTCAGTTCGGCAATATTTTTGGTATCCTCATCTACAGTGGCGATCAGGTTTTTGAAAACCTCTGTTTCCTGAATCTCTTTGAATATTGCATCCGTAATTTCTGAAACATCGGTGCTCGCCTGACCTCGCACCCAGTCGGTATACCCGGACTCGTTTCCCGTTCTGTCGACCAGTTGCGCGCGATACCAGAAAATCTGCCCTGCCTTAAGACCCATCTGCTGATATTTGCGCTGCGGATAAGGCACATCGGCCAGCAGCATTGCATCATCTTCGCTACCGGTCAGGCTGTACTGAATTTCCGTCTTCAGCGTGTCTTCGGTATTCGCCGGGAATCCCCAGTTCAGCTCGATACCGAATACCACGTTTTCAGAAGCGATGAAGCCAACCGGCTTCGGTGGGTTTCCCACTTTACCCGTCAACGTTTTCTCTTCTGAATAGCCCCACCCAGATGAAATTTCGGCGGCATTGATGGCACGCACGCGAACCAGGTAGCGTCCTGCATAAATCCCCGGAACATCGAATGACGTGGTGGAGCTGCGCGGCACATTCACCCAGTTCCCGTCATTGCGACGCCACTGTGCCTCATACGCGATAGCATTTTTCGCCTGGTCCCAGCTGACGCGCATGGTCTCAACGCTGATATTCTGCTGAACGACAGAAAACGAACTGATCGCGATATTAGCTGGCGGGGACTGATTACCGGGCGGAATTACACTTATTGGCCGCTGGTCGATAATGGCACCGGTATCGATACGCGCATATTTATCCGGATCGTGCAAAGCGCCAGCAATCGAATACGTTCCGTCATTATTATCCGTAACGCTGATAACGCGATATTGCTGCGCGTAAAGCTCTTCAGACTCGACAATCCACACCGATTCCACTGCAGGTGTTTCGCTGTATGCCGTTGTCACAGTGACGGCCCGCCCGTTTACGCTCTGTATCGTCCTGCTCTGCGATGCGCCGGACGGAAGGTTAACCATCAGACGGCTTCCGGCAACGGCAGCGGAATCACGATCAAGCGTGATAACGCGACCATTAACCGCGCTGATACGCCCTCCCATCACCTTTCCGGATAACAGCTCATCGGCAACCGCGATAATATAACCAGGCTGTGGAATGTTGCCGTCCAGACCAACATCAAACGATACGATGCGATCCTTGTTATTGGTCAGGATACCCCAACGTCCTTTGCGGTTTGCCTCTGACTGCCGGGTACAACCAATGGCTGTCATTTCGAGCTGATTTGTGCCAAAGCGAGCAACGAGATCCTGCTCAAATACAGGCTCCATCGCATCCGCGTAGGCATTACCCGGATCGGACCAGGAAACCAGTGCCGTGGTATAGCGGGTTTTGGTGGTGCTGCCCGAATAGGTAAAGCGCCCATTAACCACGTTTGCACGCGTGTAGCTGTAATCCACATCGCGGGGCATATCCGCCAGCGCAACGATTTGATCGCCACCCCAGTACGTCATGCCCCGGAATATCGCCGCAAAATCACGTAACACGGTATAGGCGTCATTCCTCTCCTGCACGTACACGTTACAGGTATAGCGAGGCTCAGTGCCGCTACCGCCTTTACCATCAGGAACCGGCTGATCGCAATATTGCGCGACCTGATAAAGCGTCCATTTATCAATATTGGCCGCCGTCAGGCGATTGCCCAGCCCAAAGCGGTCGCTCACCACCAGATCGTAAAAAATCCAGGCTGGATTATCCGTCCACGCCCACTTAAACGCCCCTGTCCATGTGCCGCTGTAGGTGCGGGTCTCCGGGTCATACGTATCCGGCACGCGGATAACGCGCCCGCGCGGTTCACAGGAAATTTGCGGGATGGAGCCGTTAAACTGGCTTGAGTCGAATTCGATGTACAGCAGCGCGGTATTTGGATAACGCAGTTTGGCGTCAATAACCTCTGTGTAGCTCTGCAGCGTCATCGTGTCGCCAATTTTCGCGCTGTTGGCATCAGAGGTAATCTTACGCAGACGTATTGTCCAGGTGCTGCCAGCTTGCGGTAAATCGATACGGTGGCTGCGCTCATAACCAGACGTCGTTTTGCCGGTCACGCTGGTATTGAGTACCGTCTGCCATGTGCCGCCGTCCGTCTGCAGGTCAATCGCATAATTGACCGAGTAACCCACCAGATCTCCGTCGTCTTCCTGTTTGAAAAGCGAGGGCCATTTCAGACGCAGACGAACTGCTGAAAGCTGCGTATTGGTAAACGTGCGCGTCCAGGCTGTAGCGCTTGATACCTCAGTTCCCACGCTGATTTCGTTTTCGGTACCGGGAATACCCTGAATATATTTTTGAGCCTGCGTCCCCGCGCGAAACTCCCACGTCACGCCGCTGAAGTTTTGGGAACCGTCGGCATTCTCCAGCGCCGTTCCGTCCAGGTAGATATCTTTGCCGGTTAGCTGCCCTGCGAACTCCCCTTCGCCAAGCGCAACGAGGATTTTTGCCTTCGCTACAGATTGCAGATCATCAGGCTGTTCGGTAGGAGTTCGTGAACTGGATTTGCCGCCTTTGCGCCCCTTTAATACTTTCTCTGTAGCCATATCGCGTCCATAAAAAAAGCCACCCGAAGGCGGCTACTGTTTAAATATCAGGCTGTTGGTAACAGGAATCCCTGGTTAATGTGTAAGCTCAGCCCGCCAGTGGTAGGCCTCTGGCGTTAACTGACCGAGGGATGGCTGAAGTACCCGGTTAAAATGGAGTAATAAGATGATCGAAGAAAAGTTCGTGGATTTTAGATTTACTCTTGACGAAAATATTCCTAGAGAAATCGCTTTAGAAATTGTGGCTCTAAGACAAGTTACAATGGTATTAACAGCAGCATTGCCAGTAGATACAAGGCAACAAGTTATTGAAATCCTATCAAAGACAAACTCACCACAAATTCAAGACATCGTCAAAAATATGAAGCTTATTGACGCCTAATGTCATTGAAGCATCGTACTCTACGGTCTCATGCGGGACCGTTTCATTAACTTCAGATGTTTCATTTTCAGTTTTTTCTACTCGTGACTCAAAAGACATACACATCTCCTTAACTTAGCTTACTGCTGATCTTCGACATAAATTCCGGCAGAAATAATTGCCCCGCCGATTCTCCGGCGGCCGTACAGGAGCGGAACCGGGTAACCCTGTGCGGCGGTATTTGTGACTCCGCCGAACGCGTATGAGGCGCGGTTATCTGAGCTCTGTTTGCTGGCCAGCCCTGTAGCCTGAGGGGATATCATCTGAACTACCCCCCCCAGCGTTATGGACGCACCAGCAGCAAACATCATATTGCTGGCAGCTATACTCAGACCTGGCATCCAGATCGATGCAATCACTAATACTGCGCCCAGGATAGTTTGAATCAAACCGGCTTTTTTACTCCCGATGATTACCGGAACAATGCGAATAACCTCGCCGGTAATCGGGAAGCCAAGGTCATCCACACCGATGTTTTTTTTACCCTTAAACACGGAGTATGTGAGCCCACGGCGTTGGCTGGAAATCATAAACTGCTCAAATCCAGGAATGGTTTTTGCGAGTGCAACGCCTGCTTCGCTTACGCGGGATATCAGACGGTAGTGAACTTTGCCAAACGTTTTTCCAAGAACACTGCCTAATTCAATTCGACTCATGACCTCTTGCATATAATCCCCCCACGTAAAAAAAACCGCCGAAGCGGTTTAATTTGGTTGATTTATTTAGGTGTTTATTTATTAAAATGTTTCTTTTCAATGCTCATTGCTTGATTAAAGAAATTTGTAGCATTAATTACCGCCCTTTCACAATCCTTCTGCCCATAATGTCGATGGCATTGGAATTCAGCATTTATTGCCGTATCGCCGGACTGTTTAACCTTAGATGCCCGTCCTGCAAGTTGCCTTGTATCAATAGGTGGGAATGTTGTTATAAATGTATCGTTAGCTGATTCTACTCTCATTTTTGTTGCAAACTCCAAATGCTGAGGAACCTTCGACCAAAGATAACTACATTCAGCCTCTGATGAACATGTGACAGGCTTAGTATCTAATACCGGCATTGGCCTATTATCAGCACATCCAGCGGTGGCAAGCACCACAAGACCAGAGAACAATATTTTTTTCACAATTAAGCTTCCCTTTCATTGAAAATATCAGAGGAATACTAACATGAAGTTATGGAGTGAGTAATTAACAACTTAACCACTATAGAATTAACAAAATACTTTGTACCGAAGTACTTTCATTGTTCTTTCCTGCCAGTAGCCACCATACGGCACGCGCTGGCTAAGATGACCGTACAAATGATGCAGTAGCATATTGCCCTCAAGCAGGATCCCCGCGTGATTCCACTTATCGGCCTGGACCTGCATGATGATGAGGTCCCCTTCCTGAGGCGGGCCATCAAACTCCCTGAATCCGCACTCGTACCAGCACTCCTGATAGAAATTGTCCGGATATTCGTTTTCCCACCAGGGATAATCAACCCGGTAATCGTGGAGTTCGATACCATGCGTTTGCCGAAAATAGCTCATTACCAGCCCCCAGCAGTCGAAGTGTCCAAGCACAAACGGACGCTCCAGCAGCGGCAGTTCTCCGCGCGGCTGGATGGTGCGTAAATCCCCCTCCGGCCAGCTCACAATATGCCAGGGTAAAAGCGTTGCGTCGCATTGCGCTTTATCCAGTTCGCTCGGTTGCGTTGTGGCGTCAGGGTGACTGTGAACGATGGCGATCACCGTACCCCAGTCCTCAGCAGCGGCATAGTCTTCTGGCGACAGGTGAAAATGTTCTGTCGGCTCGGTAGCGAGGTTACTACATGGAAAATATTTCTCTACCCGGCTCTTTTGCGCCACCACGCCGCAACACTCACGAGGATATTCAGCTGCAGCATGCGCCATAATCGCATCGATGGTTTTCTGACGCATATCAGCTCCTGATCAACGACGTTCCAACGAATCCGCCATGCGATAACTCATTACCTTTGCCAAAACGTAGCTCACATGCTGCCAACGTACCGTTGCATTCATCCAGCGACGGATCGTCAACCGGATTATTGTTTTTGTCGAAATAGCGCGTTCCGGCATAGTCGCAGCCGTCGCCGGTCCGGTACTTGTTCCGGATGCACCAGCTGCATAACGAATGCAGCTGCCGCGTGGGTATCATCTGGCCCTGTAAATCCATCGGACTGGAAAGCGTAAATTCGACAACTTCATCCGTCTCGGTGCTTCTGGCATCGATATAAAAGACCTTCAGCTTTTCCTGTGACGGGTCTGCAGTGGGATTGCCCTGCGGAAAATTTCTGGCGTCCAGATACTGTGCCAGCGTGTCGTGGATACTCACTTTTGCCTGCAGCAGATCGTCATACGCCAGACAGAGCGCTGAGATCGAGCTGTCAAGGTTCGCCACACTCAGTTTTGGCTGTGGGCTGGTACCGTCCGTGGTCGCTTCAATGCCCTCAACCTGACACGGCCAGGCTTTATACTCCTCCCCCTGCCACCAGATGGACTTCGCCGGAAGTTTATTCTCATCCCCGCCTGCAGCTTCAATCTCTTCCGGGGTATGCGCGATGTTATGTGCGTGGAAGCGGAGTACATCTGACATACCGAACGCTGTGCCATCGACAGAAAAAAGCCGGACTTCATTGCCCGGCTCAAGTTTTTGATAATCAGCATTAAGACTCATGGTGCAAATGCCTGTTCAAACGTTGCGGTTACGGTTATCACTTTTACGTTTTTAACCACCTTTTTGAGCGTGTCAGCCTCGACACGCCACAGCGCGGTATCGCCGAAAGGCGGTGTGAAAATAAACGACTTCACTTTATGCCGCCGAAGGAAAGCGTGAATTTCATTCGCTGTAGTCGGATCCCCCGAAAAGGAATATTCATAGGTACGAATCTCATCATTCAGGCCGGAGCCGCTCACCTGTGCGTACCCGTCGCCGAACTGGACCTTCCTGACTGTGTCTTTGCTTCCCTCGGTGGGCTGGCTGGAAACCTTAATGCCCCAGGGGAATGTTTCTATCGTCATAACTGTTACCTGCGATTGGTCGCATTCCAGATAAGCCCACCGGGCTGGATTGCCCTGGCGATACCCTCGTTGACAGATTTGTTAATCACCTGCTGATACGCCTTACCCAGCCTGTCTCCGTCGTTTTGCTGCTGTGCGTTACCGGAAGCATTCTCGACCGTCACCGGGGCATATACACTGACACCGAAAGGTGCCGCAGCCGGGCCTGTACCACCGCCCCCGACATACCCTCCCGTTGCATAGCCTTTCATCATCCGGTAAAGATTGCCGACGCCGATCCGGCTGGTAGCCTCTTTGGTGAAAACAAACTCACCACGGTGAACGACACCTGCTGGCTCATATTTCCCGCCTGAACCGGTATAACCGCCACCTGCAAATCCCAGCGCGGTTGATGCTGAATCCACTAAGCCTACCATCGCCTGTTTCAGCAGGATCTGTGTCAGCATGGAGAGCGTGGAGCGGGTGAAGTCAGCCCAGTCAGCCTTTCCGCGCGTCAGCATGTCAGCCATATTTTGCCCGATGCCATCAAACGCACTGGTGGCAGCCGACTTCATCTGGCCATAAGCATCTGAAGCAGAATCAACATAATCTGCCCATGCGGATTTGGCTCCGGACTGCCAGTCGTCCCGCAGCTTATCCTGCTCGGCGTAATACGCCTGCAGCGCCTGCAGCTCATTCTGATAACCAGCATCGTTCTCCGAACCACCACCATTTTTCCAGCCCTGAAGAAGCTGGGCCTCTTCATTGCGACGTTGTGCTGCACGACTGCTCATACCAGCACTTTCCGCAAGGGCTCGGGTTTTCTCGCCGATCTGCGTGACGTATTTTTGGGACGTATCCTGCAGGCGATTAAGCCGCTCCTGCGCCACTATCTTATCGCCGAGCTTCGCATTCAGCTCCGCACGGGAAAGCACCTCACTTTTACTGGCCAGCAGGGATTTTTCCTCAGCAGAAAGCGTTCGGGTCTTCGCGGCCTCTTCCAGAACCGTAAAGCGGGACTGCTGACGCCACAGCTCCTGACGCTGCTGGCTGATGGTGTCATTGATGCTCTTATGCTCCTGCAGGGTGCGCAGCTGTGTCTGTAGCTCCAGCGTCTGGGCACTGGCCGTATCGGTGGCACGGGCACCTGCGGGGGTTCTGATTGCCGGGGTCTTCTTCGGCTTTTTAAGGGTGTCTTCGTACTCTTTTTTCGCGGCAGCCAGGTTGATGTTGTAGTCAGCCTGGAGGATCCGCCCCTCTTTCAGCGCCTTGTTGAGCTCGCTCTGCCTGGCCGTGTATTTCTCCAGTGCCGTCTGCGTTTTGGCATAGTTTGCCTGTGCCTGCGCAGCATACTTCTGGCGATCCGATTCCGCAGCCGCTTCGCGCGATGCATTCTCTTCGTTCGCCCTGGCAATTCCCGCCTGCTGCTGCGCCATATCCAGCGCAAGCCTGGCCGTTTCGCGGTCATTCCAGAATCGGGCGCGAGCCTCATCATTGACATATCGGTCACCTTTACGCAGGTTCCAGATTTCATCAGCTTTTTTGAACGCGGCTTCGGCTTTTGCCACCATCTCCTGCGCGGTGTCAGGTCGGCCAATATCGAGGGCTGCATCCCACATCGACTTGAAGGCGCGCTTCAGGGAGTCCGCTGAAGACTCTATCGTCCCCATATTGTCGCGGATGGCTTTGGTCTGATCGTTGAATCCGGCTGTAGCCGCCTCGTTAGCCGCCTGCAGTGCGCCAGCCTCATCACCGGCACGCTGCAGCTGCGCCACATGGGCAATCTGTTCTGCGGTAACGTTATGGAACTGCTGGGCCATCGCGATCAGGCCCGATGTCGGGTCAGTTGCGAGCTTGCCGTAGGCTGCAGCGACTTTCTCCACCGGCACGCCGGAGGCATCAGTAAACCGCGCCACCGCCTGGCTCATTTCATCAAAGCGCGAGCCAGTACGCACACCTGCATTGATAAGCTCGGTCAGGGCTTCACTGGTCTGGTTGAACGTTAGCCCCGCTGCCTGTCCGTTCCGCGCCAGTGCCAGCATGCGGTCAGCTGTCAGTCCGGCTGTGTTCCCCGACAGTACCAGCGTTTTGTTGAAATCAGACAGAGTGGAAGAGCCCTGGTACCAGGCATAGAACAACGCGCCCGTTGCAACGGACAATGCACCAATGCCGACCATCAACGGGGAAATCGTCCCCAGCAACGCCCGGAATGTCGGAATGATCCCGCCAAAGGAGTCCTTAACCTGACCGCCCTGCTGAAGCAGAATCAGCCAGGGGTTCTGCCCACCCGCCAGCTGCGTGGCCACGTCAGTAAACTGCGCCGGGAGCATACGCATCGCTGCGTTATACTGACCCACTGAAATACCGGCCTTACGCGCGGCGTTCTCCTGGCGGCTGAAGGACTGCTGGATACGTAACGCTTCATCGTTTGCCGTATTGCCGGTCTGTTTTAATTCTTTTTTGACGTAGCTGAGCTGCTCGTTGAATTTTGTCGAGTTAACGTCAAGGTTAACGACCAGATCACCGACTGCCGTCTGGGCCATAGCGCACGCCTCCTGAAATACCTGCAGCCTTCGCCATCAGCGTATCGTCATCCGGATCATCGATGTCGATGGCTTCCGGTGCAGAGGAAAGAATGCTGAAACTGTCCGGGGTTAACTCCGGATCGGCAAAAAACAGGGTTGAGATGGTGTAGAGCAAGCCGGAGAAATGTGCGTCCAGCTGCGCATCATGAAAGTAATTGTCCTGGTAGAAGATTTTCCAGTCGCCGTACTCCGTAGAGGACATGCCAGCAAGCATGGCACGCCAGTCCGGGCGACCGAACTCACGCGCCAGTTTCATGGCAAATTTCAGCTCACTGGCGAGGACTTTTCCGCAGTAACGGGTTCAGCGGGATCATTACGTTCTTCACCGGATGAAGTCGGTTCTTCAATGACAGGCGCAATCATCCCGGACAGGAGTTTCACCTTATATTCCGCTTCGGCAACCAGTTCGGTCGGCCATGACTGCATGACCTCATCCTGAATCTTTGCCACTTCCGCCGCCGCATTTTCTCCCTGGGAGCCTTTCAGTTCGTGGCCGTGCCAGAGTGACATCGCCACGAGGAACGCCCCACTTTTTACGGTGAGGGTGATGGCCGCCTGAAAATCGCCAGCTTCAACTGCCTCCAGCTGCTTCAGGTATTCGAGGTATTCAATACGCTGAAGCGCCGAAAGCTGGAACAATGTGACGCTGCTGCCGTTGCATTCAAGCAGTTCGCTCTTTAGAAACATAATTACTCCGGGGGAACGGGGCTCGCGCCCCGGTTATCAGGAAACAGTGACTTTGCAGATCGCCACAAAGTTACCGTCATTGCTCATAACGATGATTTCGACGGTGCCTGCCGCCACGCGGATACCAGCGGCTGAAGCTCCTCCTCTTTCAGCCCCATTTGGCCCGGTCAGCTGACGATACGCGGAAGGATTTATCTGACGCACTGGCCGGAAGAACAGATACAACCAGTTGCACAGTTTCACCGACCGCAACAGCTGCAGTGGATTTATCCAGGCTGATCCCCGTAACGGCAATCGGCGCGGTACCACTGTCTTCGGCCAGCGATGGTTTGCCATTGTTGGTGATTTTTGCCGTGCGGGTCATGACCTCTTTAGACGAGATGGTCTTGCCGAGACTGCTCACCCAGCCCTTAAAGACATCGACAACACCATTCGGATATTTGATTTTATACCCCTTCACGGTGCCTTCATCGAACCAGTTCACCAGGTCCTGCTGACCTGAATCCTCCGGCATCCATGCGAGCGTCAGGTTTGTTTCACCGGCTGATTTCTGCCCCTGCATCGTTGATGTCCAGTCGGCATTCTCATCATCGATGTAGGTGTCATCCTCCGATTCAGCTGTCAGTTCTCCGGGCTGCAGGTCTTTAATCTTTGCCAGGCGCAGCCAGTCAACGTCTGAAAGCGGATTGGCGTATGGATCACCAGTTCCGGTGTAAACCCAGAGGGTGGTACCAGCACCTTTTGTTGGTGCCAGCGGGTTTGGTGTGGCCATAGGGTCCTCACATGTCGTAAGTAATGGAATATTTCAGGTCGGCAGAACTCCACAGCGCCATATCGTCATCGCGCTGGTAGTCATAGCCCTGCTGAACCATTGTGGTGATAAGAGATTCAAGCCCCGGAACCTCTGCGAGAACCGGATACACTCTCGTCTCCATCCAGTCATCCAGATCAGAATCAGGTACCTGAGCCTCAAGAAAGACTTCGATATGCAGAATGGCCTGCCAGCTATCGGCGTCCAGTTCTTCCCCTGTGTATTCCGCATCTGTCAGGTAGACGGCAACAGCGGGAAAATCACCCTCTTCGATCACTGCAGGTCTGCCGTCAAAATAAATGACATCAGTACCAATCGCGCTTTCCAGCGCGTCAATAATCACCTTGCGAATATCGCTGTGTTTCATCGTGTCAGAATTAACCTGAGTTGGTTGGTAAGGGATGCTCGGAGCTCTTTGGGCATATCTGACTCCATGAGCTTCGGCAGTTCTTCTTTAAATGCCGTAGTTAATGGAGCTGCCAGCGGGATGCTGACCACTTCAATGGGGTAACGAGGTTTTGAAGTCCGCCTCATGACATGCCAGCGACCATTTTTAAGTTGCTGGATAAAGCCGCCCGGAAAACGAAATGGCCCTATGCGCAGAACGCTGTTGGCCCCTTTCTTGTCCCGTTTTCTGCGGGAAAGTCGCACGCTTGCGGTACCGAGTTTAATGGCCGGTAAATTTCCCCGGTTTACCCGGATAAGTGCACGAGGTCTATTGACCGTCGCACGCTTCACCCTGGCGCGTTGCTTTACCAGTTTTCGCGGTACGCGCGTATCTTTTGATACGACTGCCACGCTGCGGCTGACGGCCCGGTTTGCCACGCGGTTAACGGCCTGCGCCGATGCCCGCGGAACAGCCGTTTTGCTGATGCTGTTAAGGTTTTCTATGGCCTGTTCAAGGCCTTTTATGGACATATGCGCTCCTTAACGGCGACGCGAAGATGCAGGTGGAGAGCCGTTACCCAGACAGATATGACAGGAGCCACAGTCATCCGGACCAATACGTTCAACCCAGAATTGCCGACCGTTAATCGTCAGCGTGTCCATACGCTGCAGCTGCCTGACAGTGGCGGTTTCCACAAACAGGGTCGGGCTGGTTCCTTCAACACGAATCCCGGCACCGGCATATCCGATATTTTCTGGATCATCGAATACACCGACCAGGGTGGCACCTGACAAAGCGCCTGACATCACCTTTGCCTCTGTGCCCATCACACCACGGATAGCGCTATCAGCTCGCGACATGGCCTCGTCAAAGAGATTATCGAAATCAGCCATGTGGCCCCCTTCAGACTTCGAAAGCCAGCCCCTTTGCGATCAAGTCGTCGGCATCCTGTTCAGATACGCGGATAATCACACCAGGCTCTACGATAGATACCGGCTCGTTACGCGTGGCATGCAGAGCGTCAATATGCAGGGTGGCCAGCGTTTCTACTGATACCAGGTCACCCGTTGTGGCCGATTCCGTTTTTACTTTTGCCACGTTAGCAACATTGTTGTCGGTGCTGTCGGTGCTGTCGGTGCTGTCGGAAGCATTCTGCACGCCGTTTTCACCGTCAACTGACCCGGCATTGCCATCCAGTTCCTCTTCAAGCTCAGCAATACGCATCGTCAGTTCCTGAATGGTGCCGCTGGTACTGACCTCGCGGTTAAGCTGGGTCCCAAGTTCATTCAGGCGGGCGACCAGCTTTTCTTTTTCTGTCATGGGAAATACTCCAGAAAGGTGGCCCGACAGGGCCACTGGGGGAAGTTATGCCAGTTTGACGGAGACGAATGCGTCAGGGTCTGGCAGCAGCATCAGCGGAGCTGACTGAATCATGGTGAATTCGCGCGCCGGATCCCCCGACTGCACCCAGTTTTTCGGGTAGCGTGTCGAGGCATTGATACCTTCGCGCTGGGCATCAGCATCAAGAATGCAGCCATAGGTACGCAGGCCACGAGCCTGGGTATTCCCCAGCACCATTGTCAGGTCCGGCAGATAATTCTTTTTGACGTCGTTTTCGACGTACTGGCCGGAGTACACCACGATGGCCACATCGCCAAACATCCCCTTGTATGAAACAGCCATACCCAGGTCTTTCACGGCAGTTTCCAGCTCAGAGTTAGAACCACGACGCGTATCCAGCTTCTTCTCAACAGCCTTGAAGGAACGGAACAGCGCCCAGCCTTTCGGATCGAACACAATGATGTTGACCACACCGCTGGCGTTGAGCGCGTAGGCTTCAATGTCATCGGTCGGGTCATACGTTTCTTTGTCGCGGGTTGACCATGCAGCCGCACCGGCCTGGACAATGTTGTTACCAGCGCTGCGGCCCATATCGACTTCAACAGGCTCGAACGCTTCCCCGGTCATGGTGTATTTACCGCTGAGCACCGCCGAAACAGCCTGTTTCTCTTCGACCTGAGCAATCGCCAGCTCTTCATCCTTCATGTTCTGAAGGATAATGCGGCGACGGCGATAGACCGGGTCAGCGAGATTCTGCGGATCCTCATCCGGCAGGCGGCGGAGAGTCATCAGTGGGTTAACTTCGTGTTTCGGCTTCACATAACCCGGCGTGAATTCAGACGTGCTGCCGCCACGGGAGCGGATCACTTTGCCGGAGACAATCGGCGAGACGTAAAGCGCCATATTGACCAGGCCAGGAATTTGCGACAGGTAAACCTTCTCTGTACTGAAGGGATAGGTTTCGCGGAAAAAGATACGCAGGAAAAGCGGATCGAATTTGAATTTCTTCTCATTGACCGCCAGCAGTTGGGCAGTGGTGTAAACGGACATAGATTTTTCCCGTAAAAAAAGCCGCGCAAGCGGCTTTTATGAATGATGATGGTTGTAGAAATGCGGATTAAACGATGCTGATTGCAGTACCGGCGAACGCGTTACGTTTAATGTTGTCGTCGGTGACGGCAGATGGCCAGAGGACATCTTCAATACGGAAAGAGCCAGATTTGTAATATGCCAGTTCCGCGCTGTTCTGGTCTGCGGTTACAGCCAGGATGCCCATTGCCGCGCCAGCATGAGCACCATCCCAGAC
>OLRZ01000076.1_pt1 | contig 85956 bp, 84 predicted proteins | sample 1671931 | NCBI WGS metagenome assembly OLRZ01 (sample SAMEA3136627, study PRJEB25190) | human gut metagenome | reverse complement strand
CTATGACGACACATGCCGCAAACCCTTGATTTTACTGGGTTTCTGGGATTTTTCCTTTCGGCCATATATAAGATTATCAACTCATTTCCGAGTTGTCAATCTACAGATTTTTTCGATTTTGTAACATTAGAACGTCCCCAAATTTGGGGAATGCCTCGGCTTTTCATACCTGTTTAGTTTAGCATATTTATGAAATGCTCGCAACAGTAATTTCGCCACTACACATATTCTCTACACATTTTCATTTGGGAAATTAATATAGCCCTGCATCCAGATCATACCCTTGAACCGCCTTCCTACTGCTGGTTCTCCATAAAGATCTTCCTGATTGATGCATATCTCAAAAATAAGATCATTACAATTCAGGGTCATCTGATAGATTTCCTCTCCGGTCATCTTATTTTTAACCAGATTGCAATCAACGATCTCTGCCAGAATAGAATACTGGTCACATTCCACGCCATATGGCATGAAATAGGTATCAACCAGACTGAATACATCTTCCTTCTGAATTCTTCTGGAAATAGTCGTATAAGTGTCCATATCCTCCAAAGTCAGACTTTCAATCGCCTCCTCGTCACCTTTTCTGGCAGCATTAATAAGCTGGCTTCTGTTGATCGATGTATTTCTGTTTTTGATCAGATCCTTTTCTGTTTTCATCAGGGGCATCATGATCACACCATGCGTTGAGAGTGCAGAAAGTGTCAGTGTCGTTCCTCGAACCGGCAGTATTCCAGCATTCTGGACTTTAACATAAGTAATCATATTCTGCAAATAGAAGATCAATGAAACTCCGATCTTTACATCATCACAGATGCCGGCATAGCTTTCCTGCGCAGCATGACGCTCTACAGTCACATCTTCCTCTGAACTTACCAGGTTTCCTTTAAAGTAGGGGAAATAGTAGTCAAACGTGAACCTGTCATCTTCATCAAATTCTCCACAGACTGCTATCCCCACCCTTTCGGCAAAATCCTTGCCAAAAGCAGCAAGAAGCGTCTTTTCTCCGTTGGAGGTATATGCTCTGTCTGTTCCGTTCACCACAATATCTGTCAGGATTTTCTGCAGTTCTTTTCTGTCTTTTATTTTGCTGAAGCCAATCGCTCTCAGATATTTATGCAAGAATCTCACCTCCCATTTTTTAACCAGTCTTTATTTTATCTGATTTCCTTCATACCACCCATGTAAGGCTGAAGAGCTTCAGGAATCCTCACGCTTCCATCCACCTGAAGATTATTCTCCAGAAAGGCGATCAGCATTCTCGGAGGCGCAACCACTGTATTATTTAATGTATGTGCAAAGTACTTTCCATTTTCACCATTTACTCTGATCTTCAGTCTTCTTGCCTGTGCATCACCAAGGTTAGAGCAGCTTCCTACTTCAAAATACTTCTGCTGTCTGGGAGACCATGCTTCTACGTCATAAGACTTCACCTTCAGATCTGCCAGATCACCGGAACAGCACTCAATGGTTCTTACCGGAATGTCCATGGAACGGAACAGATCTACAGTATTCTGCCACAGCTTATCAAACCACATTGCAGAATCCTCCGGCTTACAGACAACGATCATTTCCTGCTTTTCAAACTGATGAATCCTGTAAACACCTCTTTCCTCGATACCGTGCGCTCCCTTTTCCTTTCTGAAGCAGGGTGAATAGCTGGTAAGCGTTTTAGGAAGCTCTGCCTCCTGAACGATAGTATCGATAAACTTACCGATCATGGAATGCTCACTGGTTCCGATCAGGTAAAGATCCTCACCTTCGATCTTATACATCATGGCATCCATTTCTGCAAAGCTCATGACACCGGTTACAACATTGCTTCTGATCATGAATGGAGGTACACAATAAGTGAACCCTCTGCCAATCATGAAATCTCTTGCATAAGAAATTACTGCAGAATGTAATCTCGCAATATCACCCATCAGATAGTAGAATCCATTTCCAGCTACTTTTCTCGCACTGTCAAGGTCAATACCATTAAATCTTTCCATGATCTCTGTATGATATGGAATTTCAAAATCAGGAACAACAGGTTCACCGTATCTGGTAATTTCAACATTTTCCGTATCATCCTTACCGATCGGGACACTGGGATCAATGATATTGGGAAGTACCATCATAATCTTTGTTACTTTCTCTTCCAGGTCTTTTTCCTTCTCTTCCAGTTCTATCAGTCTCCTGGCACCTGCCGCAACCTCTGCCTTTCTGGCTTCAGCCTCTTCCTTCTTGCCCTGTGCCATCAATGCTCCAATTTCCTTGGAGAGCTTATTTCTGTTTGCTCTCAGGTCATCTGCTTCCTGCTTTGCTTTTCTGCTTTCTCCATCAAGAGTGATTACTTCATCAACAAGGGGAAGCTTGCTGTCCTGAAACTTCTTTTTAATGTTTTCTTTCACTGCCTCAGGATTTTCTCTTAAAAATTTGATATCTATCATAATAAAGACTCCTCTCTATAAAATACGCTTTTAATATTGTAATGTTATTATGTAACCTGCTTTTATTCAAGTACTTTTTCTACAAAAATGCTTGTTTTTTCTATAAGATCTATTGTTCTGTCCTCCGCGGATCCGTTATCCTCCTGCTCTGCATCCAGTCTGATCACAGGCCTGCCCGGAAAGCCTTTATTCTGCTTCAATACAGTTCCTCTTTTTCCATTATTCAGAATAACCTTACTTCCTACCGGATAAACAGCCACGAACTCCAGAAAAACATCTACAACATCTGAATCAAAGGAAATTCCTCTATATGCATTCAGGTATTCCACAGCCTGGTAAACCTTTTCTCTCTGGTATCCAATTCCGCATATCATTTCATCAAAAACATCGCAGACACTTACGATCCCAACTTCCTTACGAACTTCTGCCTGCCTGATTGGAAAACCATTTCTGTCCTTTCTTTCATGGTGATACAGGATGATCTGCTTTACAAGCTCAGAAATCCAGTCTTCATCCTTCAGTGCTACATATCCATAAACCGGATGCTTTCTATATTCTGCAGCTTCTGCCTCCGATATCTCATGCAGATTTCTATTGAAATAATTAATCGACAGATAACGAAGTCCTATATCATGAAGAAGACATCCGGCAGCAATATCATGTACTGTGCTTTTGTCAATATTCATCCTGAGTGCAGTAAGCGTTGAAAGTGAACATACGTTCACAGAATGTTCATAGATATCAGAGTTTCTCTCCCTGATGTCATAGATCTTCTCAACGATCCTGTCTTCCTCAAGCACACTCATAATAATATGATCTGCTGTTTCAGACAGCTTCATCAGCTCTTTATTCTTTGAATATAAATGTCTTTCCATGATACGCTTCACTTTATCATGAAATTCATTTTCAAGGCTTGTTTTCAGAAGCAGTACTTCATTTTTTTCTTCCAGATTTTCTTCAATATAAACCTCTGTAATCCCAAGACATTCTATCTTTACAATGTATTCTGGTCTGAGAACGATTCCTGCTGAAAGAAGTACTTTAAGTTCCGATGTGAGAACATCTCTCGCTAATATTTCCCCACCTGTTAATTCCCGTATCTTACAAAGCTTCATATTACTTCAATTTCCCCGATTTACACTGTTTCCATTGCCATCTCTAGTGCCTGTTTTTCTTCTTCACCAAGAGAAATCGCACATTCCCCTTTTATGATCTCTTTTGTATAGGAATAACAGCCATCAGCACTATGCACTGAATTTAAAATGAATCCATTGTCATTCTCATCCAAAAGTGCAAGGCTGAAGCTTAGCTTTCCACCAATCTGATTAAATGCATCATATTTAATTATTCCAATTTTCTGGAAGGTTGATTCCATTCTTTTATATAAAGTGTGGATATCTTTTTTATTTTTCTCAATTGATGATTTCAGAAACTGATTATCTTCAAAGAGTCCGCATATTTCATCCTCAAGACTCTTTGCGCTCTTACCTGTCATAAATCTTGCATATTTCTTTTTCATTTTAGAAATAGCCCGCATGTTTATAATATTCCATATAATCAGCAGAATAATAATTACGAGCATGACAGTAATAACAATTCCAAGATCCAGATTTCCTAATCCCAAACTGCTAAAAAAGGAATTATTCATCTTCTTTTGTACCTTTCCCTATCAAGACTTTCTGTAATACTAATTTTGTTTGGTGAGCAGATCTACAAGCTTGTCCAGATCATCATGTGTATAGAATTCAATTTCAACCTTACCGGCACCGTTACCCTTACTAATAATAGAAACCTTAGTGCTCAGCTTTTCCTTCAGCTTGTCCTCGATATCCTGATAGATGATTTCAAGACTCTTGTCTGTATCATTCTGTTTTCTTAATTTGGCAGCTGCCGGTTTACCAATATTCTTTACCAGCTTTTCTACATCACGAACATTTAGTTTTTCATCAAAAATTCTCTGTGCAATATTATACTGCTCTTCCGGATCCTCAATTCCAATTAAAGCTCGTGCATGACCGGTTGAGATCATGCCATTAATTATCATCTGTTGAACTTCATCGCAGAGCTTAAGCAGACGCATAGAGTTTGTAACAGCTGTTCTGCTCTTGGATACTCTGTCAGCTACCTCGTCCTGCTTCAGGTTAAACTCTGTTAAAAGCCTCTTGTATGCCTGTGCTTCTTCAATTGGATTCAGATCCTCTCGTTGGATATTCTCGATCAGAGATATTTCAACAATTTCCTGATCCGTCAGATTCTTGATAATAACAGGAACCTCTTTTAATCCTGCTTTCTTGGCAGCACGCCATCTTCTCTCTCCGGCAATAATCTCATAGTAGCTTTTCCTATCCTGTACAAGAATCGGCTGCAAAAGTCCAAACTGTTTGATAGATTCTGCCAGCTCTTCCAACGCATCTTCGTCAAAATTTTTTCTGGGCTGTTCTCTGTTAGGTTCTACCTTTGTAATATTTACAATAGTTTCTCCCTCCATCTTTTCAGTGTTTTCCTGCTTTGCCTTTGGCTCCGTTTTTTTAGAACTGACACTACCGAGTGATTCCGGAATTAAAGCATCCAGTCCCTTTCCCAATCCCCTAGCTGCCATACTTTAATCTTCCTTTCTGTTGATCACTTCTTCTGCTAAAGACATATATGCTTCTGCACCTGCTGACTTAGGATCATACATATTAATCGGTTGCCCATAGCTTGGTGCTTCTGCCAGTCTGATATTTCTGGGAATCAATGTTTTAAAAACCTTCTGATTCAGGTGATTTTTAACATTTTCAACAACCTGCATAGAGAGATTTGTTCTCGAATCATACATGGTGAATACAACACCCTCCATATCCAGATTCGGGTTCAATCTTTCCTTAACCAGATTTACTGTATGTATTAACTGGCTCAATCCTTCCAGTGCATAGTACTCACACTGAATCGGAACAAGAACTGTATCTGCTGTCGTCATTGCATTGATTGTCAGCATATTTAAAGAAGGGGGACAGTCTATAATAATATAATCATAGCTTTCCTTTACCCATTCTACTTCTCTCTTCAGAATAAATTCCTTTCTGTCAACACCGATTAATTCTATCTCAGCAGCAGCTAGATTTACATTAGAGGGAATAATTGATACCCCTGAAATAACGTCATTCAGAATACATTCTTTAATAGAACATTCACTCAGAATCAATTCATAGATTGTGTTATCAAGTTCGTTCTTTTCTACACCAAATCCACTTGTAGTGTTTCCCTGAGGATCCGTATCAATTACTAAAACTGATTTTCCTCTTGCAGCAAGAGATGCTGATAAATTGATAGAAGTTGTAGTTTTTCCTACTCCTCCCTTTTGATTTGCGATTGCAATAACTCTTCCCATAATTAGTTTATCGTCCTTTCTTTCGGTCAGAACTCTTCTCTCATCCTTCTTTTTGCGTACTTCATGATTATAGCACTTCTATTTTTTTTATTCTACCGGATTTAAAAACTTGTATCTTTCAATTTCAAAACCCCTATATCTAGTATGTTATTTTTTAGTATATGTTGTGTAAAATCAATGTTTCACGATAATTTTTTTATATTTTTTGATGTTTCACAGTTTTCTAATACTAGATTTTGTGTCAAAATGTTTCACGTGAAACATTATCTTGTGTTTTCAGATCTAATTAAAAAAATGTTTCACGTGAAACATTTTTTTAATAATAAGAAAGAGACATCTATCAAAAACCCTTGATAGTGTCTCTTGGATAATCATTACTTTCAAGCATTAATTTTCATAAAGGTCAACAACATTATTTCTGATTGCAAATACTGCAGCCTGCGTTCGATCCGAGGCATCTATTTTCTTAAAGATATTAGAAATATGATTCTTAACTGTTCTTTCACTAATATTCAAATTCACAGCAATTTCTTTATTAAACATCCCACTGGCTACCTGTGTAAGAATCTCTATCTCTCTCTTTGTAAGTGATTCAAGTTTTTCCTTATCCATATCCCTATTGATCAATCTGGAATTAAGTGCAGGAATTAAATTAGGCTGAATATAGGATCCTTCATCAATAACAGTATTAATAGCCTGTTTCAATTCCACTGATCCGGAATCTTTTAGTATATATCCATTAGCACCAATATCAACTGCCTTTACAAGATACTCTACTTCACTGTGTACTGTAAGGATCAAAACCTTGACAGGATCATTATTTTCCTTTAATTCTTTCAATACATCTATACCATTCATATTTGGCATATTAATATCCAGAAGAAGAATATCAGGCCTTACATTTTTCAGCTTTTCAAGACATTCAATACCATCACTTGCCTCTTCAATGACTTTCATTGATCCGTCAAATTCAAGTAACTGTTTAATACCTTCTCTGATCAGAACATGATCATCTGCAAGCATTACATTAATCATATGTTTTTCCTCCAAGATAAAAATCTTAAATAATCAAGCTAGAAAATTATAAGGTAAAGAAATAAATATCCTTGTACCCTGTCCTATTTTAGAGTTTATCTCAAATATACCATCCAGAAGAAATACTCTCTCCTGCATAATAGATATTCCAAAATGTTTATCTGAGCAGCATCCTTCTTCTTTCACAAATCCTTTACCATTATCAATCATTTTAATGACTAGATGATCCTCTGTTTTTTTGATATACAGTTCTATTTTTGTTCCGCAGGAATGCTTCACTGCATTTAATAATCCTTCATAGATTATTCTATATACTGATACCAGAAATAATCTATACTTTTCCTGATTTCCTTCCGTCTTTGGATTAAACAGATCAACATCAGTTACATAAGTGAATCCCGGATTCTGTGTTTTCAACGTATCAACCAAATTTTCAATACACTGATTAAATCCAAGATCATCAAAGGACATTGGTCTTAAATTAAAAACCGTATCTCTAATCTCATCTATTGCCTTCTTTAATGTTATCGAACAACTTTCCAATTCAAGCTTTGCCTGTATAGGATCCTTATCAATATATAATGATGACAATTCCAGACCATGAATTAAATGGGTAAGATTCTGAATAGAAGAGTCATGAAGCTCTCTTGCAATTCTTACTCTTTCTTTTTCCTGCATATCAAGAATTATAAGATGAAGATTATTTGTCGTCTTCTTATGCTCATCTATTAAAAAAGAAATTCGTTCAATATCTCCCTCAAGCTTTCTAAGTTGTTTATAATAGTAATTATTACTATTTTTAATCCTTTCTTTCTTCTCATTTGCTTCCTTGATTTCTTCTCTATGTAAACTTTCTACTGTTCTTGGAGAGAAAACTTTAAAATCAGATGCTTCTGTTATGGAATCTAAGAAGGTATCAATTTCTTTAATACGGTTAAGATTTTTAGATAATTCTTTTTCAATTTTCTTTTTTTTCTGAAGCCTTTCTTTTAAAAGTTCATCTAAGGTCTTCAGTTGATCATCTTTCATGAAATATTACCCTAATCGAAGAATATAAAAATAATATATTCTATCATATACTAATTTTGACAATAAGAAAAGAAAAATTTTTCTTACACTTACCACAGCACATATAATATGACATAATGTCATATTTAAGAAATTGGTTCCTTTGAAGGCAGTCCTGCTTTTCTTGGATACTTTCCCGGTGTAGCTGATTTCTTTTTTATGATAAAAAGATTTCTGTAAATATCAGAATCTGGAAGCTCAAAGGTGACCTGATTTTCATACTCACCACCAAGAACAGAAATGGCTTTTCCTGAAGTTTCAAATTCTTCTGAAACCTTTTCTGACTTATAGGAAATAAATCGGCCATTCTTTTTTACAAAAGGAAGGCAATATTCTGACAGGGTAGACAGATTGGCAACTGCTCTGGAAACACAAAGATCAAAGCTTTCTCTGTATTCTTTATTTTTGGCAAAATCTTCTGCTCTTCCATGTATAGCAGTAATATCCGTAAGCTGCAGATTACTAATCACTTCATTCAGAAAATTAACTCTTTTATTCAATGAATCCAGAAGAACAACAGAAATATTTGAAAAAACAATTTTCAGAGGAATACCTGGAAATCCTGCCCCCGTTCCTATGTCGATCATTCTGTATTTTTTTTCTCCAAGGTCCGGAATAGCACGGATCAGAGAAACACTGTCTGTAAAATGTTTCTTCAGCACTTCATCAAAATCTGTAATTGCTGTCAGATTCATAAAAGAATTCCATTCAATGAGCATATTATAATATAAAAGAAACTGCTCTTCCATCTCTGCAGTAAGTTCTATTCCAAATTCATTTAAATCTTTTTTTAACTGTGAAAAATCTTTTTTCAAATTATTCTACCTTATCTTTCCTGTTATACTGTTCCAGATAAACCAGAAGAACAGAAACATCTGCAGGTGATACACCGGAAATCCGGGATGCCTGTCCAATTGAGATCGGATGAAAGCTTTTCAGCTTCTGTCTTGCTTCAATTCGAAGGCTCGGTACACTGTCATAATCGATATCAGCAGGAATCTTCTTTCTTTCCATCTTTTTAAACTGTTCTACCTGTCGAAGCTGACGTTCAATATATCCTTCATATTTAATTTCAATCTCTACCTGTTCAATTACATCTGCAGGAAGAGAAGGTCTGTCCGGATCAATTTCAGAAAGAATCTCATAGCTAAGCTCCGGTCTGCATACAAGCTCTGCCAGATTACTTCCTGTTTTCAATGTAGAGCTGTTATGTCTTATCAGGAAATCCTGATTTTCCTTAGAAGCACCTACCGTATGCTCCTTCATACGACAGATTTCTTCTTTTATCATCTGTTTCTTTTTCAGAAGTGACTGATACTGCTCTTCAATGATCAGTCCAATCTGATATCCTTTTTCCCGGAGGCGGAGATCTGCATTATCCTGGCGGAGAAGAAGTCTGTATTCAGCCCTTGAAGTCATCATTCTGTAAGGTTCATTATTTTCTTTTGTTACAAGGTCGTCGATCAGAACTCCTATGTAAGCTTCCGATCTGTCCAGGATGAACTGCTCTCTCGAAAGAAGAAACATGGACGCATTCACACCGGCCATAAATCCCTGAACAGCAGCTTCCTCATATCCACTGCTTCCATTCAGCTGACCACCACTGTAGAGTCCTTGCACATCCTTGAAACGTAAAGTAGAATAAAGCTGCTTTGGATTGATACAATCATACTCGATCGCATAGGCATTTCTTACGATCTTACAGTGCTCCAGCCCCGGAACTGTCCGGTACATGGCAAGCTGTACATCCTCCGGCAGTGATGAGGACATACCTCCTACGTACATTTCATTTGTATGGAGTCCTTCTGGCTCCATAAATACCTGATGTCTTTCTTTTTCGGCAAATTTAACAACCTTATCTTCAATGGAAGGACAATATCTTGGTCCGGTTCCTTCTATAATTCCTGCATAAATAGGAGATCTGTCCAGATTTGCCCTGATGATCTCATGCGTTCTTTCATTGGTATAAGTCAGATAACAGGACACCTGATCAATCTGTACATCCTCCGGATTGGTAGAAAAAGAAAAGGGAACAACTCTCTCATCACCAAATTGTTCTTCCATTTTAGAAAAATCAATACTTCTTCGATCCATCCTGGCAGGTGTTCCTGTTTTAAATCTTCTCATCTCTATGCCCATCTCTTTTAGAGAAGCTGTCAGATGGGTCGCTGCCATCAGACCATTAGGTCCTGTATAGGTAATAGCTTCACCACAAAGACATCTTGCATTCAGGTAAGTTCCTGTACAGAGTACCACTGCCCTGCATTCATAAATGGCACCAGTAAAGGTTTTCACACCGACAATCTTCTTCGTGGCATTGTCATCAGAATTTGTATTTTCTTCCCAGAGAAGCTCGCAGATTTCTGCCTGTTTGATAGTAAGATGATCCTGGTTCTCCAGAACCTTTCTCATAGCTTTGCTGTATTCTGCTTTATCTGCCTGAGCACGAAGAGAATGAACAGCAGGACCTTTAGAAACATTCAGCATCTTTGACTGAATAAAGGTCTTATCAATATTCTTACCCATCTCTCCGCCAAGTGCATCCAGCTCCCTGACAAGATGTCCCTTGGAGGAACCACCAATATTAGGATTGCAGGGCATCAAAGCAATACTGTCCACACTCACTGTAAAGATAACAGTCTCAAGACCAAGCCTTGCACAGGCAAGCGCTGCCTCACAGCCTGCATGACCGGCACCAACAACACATACATCAACTTTTTCTCTGATACCAGAAGTATTTAACATGGAAATCTATATCCTCTTTTCTTCCTGAAAATATATTTTGAAAATATTCTTTACTGGTTTAATGTTATTCTGCCTTGCTGCCTCTTCAATATTATCATAAAAAACAGCTATTTTCATATTTATATCCATTCTTTTCTACTTACCCATACAGAATTTGGAAAATATCTCGTTTACAAGATCGTCCGAAACTTCTTCTCCAATAATAGATCCAAGAGAAGTATAAGCACTCATCAGGTCAATGGAATAAAAATCTTCCGGCATATGATTTTCAATACTTTTCTTTACCTGATTTAAGCTTTCCAGTGTACGAAGCAATGCTTCCTTATGACGCATATTAGTAATGACCACTTCCTGATCCGGATTGATCTTTCCTTTAAAAAACATATCCTTTACAGTATTTTCAAAAAGATCAATTCCTGTAGCATCCTTTGTTGAGGTTCTTATCATAACAGAATCCTTTCCTGTCATTTCGAGAAGATCATCCTCATTAATAACAGAAGGAAGATCTGTTTTATTCAGAAGGATCACTGATTTTTTATCATGGATCATTTCAAAAATCATCTGGTCATTGCCGTCCAGGGAAACCGATGCATCTACTACATAAATAATAAGATCCGCGTCCATGGCTGCCTTTCTGGCTCTTTCCACACCGATTTTTTCCACAGTATCCTCTGTATCACGGATTCCTGCAGTATCAATCATATTCAGGCTGATTCCATGAAGATTGATATTTTCTTCCAGAACATCCCTTGTTGTTCCTGCAATATCCGTAACGATCGCTTTTTCTTCACCAGCAAGAATATTCAGAAGTGAGGATTTACCGGCATTTGGTTTTCCAACAATGACAGTTTTGATCCCTTCCTTCATGATCCTTCCACTGTCTGCGGACTGTAGTAGGTTATCCACAGCTTTTATTAAAAAATCTGTTTTTATCAACAATTTGTCAGGATAATCATCAAGACTGATATGTTCAGGATCATCCAGTGCAGATTCTATAAATGCAATCTCATAAATAATATCAGAACGAAGCTGCTTTACCTTCTCTGATACTTTTCCACGAAGCTGTCCTACTGAGCTTTTCAGTGCCATATCATTTTTGGAAGAAATCACATCCATAACTGCTTCTGCTTCCGAAAGATCGATCCTTCCATTTAAAAAAGCACGTTTTGTAAATTCACCCGGTTCTGCCAGTCTGGCTCCATTTGTTATCACAAGCTGCAATATCCTGTTCATCACAAGCATACCACCATGGCAGTTAATTTCTACTGTATCTTCAGTTGTGAAGCTTCTTGGACTTTTCATGACACTTACCATAGCTTCATCAACAGTTTCTTCTCCATCCTTAATAAAGCCATAATGAATCGTATGACTTTCTGCATCCTTTATTTTAATATTTTTATTTGCCGATAAAAAAATTCTCTCAGCTACAGCAAAGGATTCTGATCCGCTGATCCTGATGATTCCAATTCCTGAATTTGTCATACCGGTTGCAATTGCCGCAATTGTATCTGAATTATACATTTTTTTCCTTTTCCATTTAAAAGAAAAAGCCGGGGCAAATATGATATCTGCCCCAGCTTTCAGCGTCTTATTTCTTTAAAGTAACAACAACTCTTCTGAAAGGCTCTTCTCCTTCACTGTGGGTTGTAACATATTTATCATTCTGAAGCGCTGAATGGATGATTCTTCTTTCATAAGGATTCATAGGCTCCAGAGATACACTTCTCTTTGTTCTCTTAACCTTATAAGCAATATTCTTTGCAAGATTTTCAAGAGTCTCTTTTCTTCTCTTTCTGTAATCCTCAGTGTCAACCTTAACTCTTATATATTCTTCAGAATCCTTATTTACAACTAAAGATACCAGATACTGCAGGGAATCCAGTGTCTGTCCTCTCTTACCGATCAGTACACCCATTTCATCTCCACTCAGCTCGATGTCAATGTTTTTATTCTCTTCATCGTATTTTACATCAACAACAACTGCCATATTCATGGCCTCAAATACATCTTTAAGGAAATCCTTTGCCACATCGGCTACAGAAGATTTTGCCTTTGCTCTGATGATAGCAGGTTTGGCGCCAATTCCTAAAAAGCCTAAAGAACCTTCTTCAACTACTTCATATTCAAGCTTATCACTGGGAACCATCAGCTTCTGGCACGCTTCAGTGATAGCATCATCAACAGTTTTTGCAGAAAATTCAGTAAATTCCATATTTCCTTACCCCCTATTTATTATTATTTTCGTTATAATCTCTTACCATATTGGCCTTGGCTGCAAGAGAACCAGGCTTTGCATTCTTTGCGTAGCTTCCTATACTGTCCTTTGCTGCCTCATTCTTTTCCTTATCTGAAACAGATTTTACAGCAGCCTTCTGTGTCATTGACTTCTTTGGAGCTGCATTTACACTCCTTGTATTGATCGTTGCATTTTTGTTTAATGTCTTAGGATCAATCCCTGCTTTTTTCAGCTTTTCTTCTCTCTTTGATTCATTTTTCTTAATAATCTCATCAATATCCATCTTATCAATGTGCTTATTGATCACTACCTGCTGGATACTTCTTACAACAGAACCCGCGATCCAGTAAAGTCCCATACCGGCAGGAAGTGTAAAGCAGAAAAATGCTGACATAAGAGGCATCATTGTATTCATCATCTTCATGGACTGTGCCATAGAATCCTGCTGTGCATTTCCACTTGTTCCTGTAGAAGCCTGTGGCATCAGCTTAGTGTTGATCCACTGTGTAAGCGCAGAGAGTACAGGAATGATCACTGCTACGATCAATCCAAGCCACTGAATTCCATCCGGATGATTCCATGCCTGGCTTACCATATAGGAAGGTGAGTTTCCAATATTGATACCAAGGAAATTATTATAGGTATCGATCAGACCTCTTGTGGAATCATTACTTAAGATCAATTGTCCTTTATAAGTAAGATCTGCAAGGTTGTAATGTGCTGAAAGCTCACTCATGTCAGAAGAAGAAAGCTTATTCAGTACATCAATGATTCCATTGGAAAGGTTAGTATCCAAACTCTTACTGTACATCTTTACCGCACTGGAAATCGTACTTGTTTCTGAATTTAATAAAAAGCTTCCCTTATCTGCAGCAATGATATGATCTGCCAGTACACGGAAGGTATCTCCTATTTTTGTTACATAAGCAGGCATTGCATAGATAACACGATACAGTGCAAACAGGATAGGCATCTGAATCAGAAGCTGGACACAGCTTCCGGAAGGTGAAACACCATACTTAGCATAAACTGCCTGAGTTTCTGCATTCATGGCCATCATGGAATCATTATCTTTTCTGTTCTTGTACTTGGCCTGGATTGCCTGAAGCTCAGGATTCATTTTTGCAGAAAGCTTACTAAATTTCTGCTGCTTGATCGTAAGAGGCATTAAAAGAAGATATATAACAATGGTGAACAGGATAATGGAAAGACCTACATTGGGAATTCCAATCTTGTCCAGTACAAAGAAAATACCCTCCATAAGATAACCTAATACTTTGGCGATTGGTCCTAAAATAGCACCATCATACGGGGTTAATATAATTCCTGACAAAATTTCTTCCTCCTGATTTATTCTCCTATAGAAGCCTGTCCTTACGGAACCGGATCATAGCCTCCCTTTGAAAAGGGATTGCATCTGATAATCCTCCATAAAGAAAGAAATCCCCCCCTAAAAGCACCATATTTTTCTACAGCCTCAAGTCCATATTCCGAACAGGTCGGAAAGTAAGGGCATTTCGTACTTTTGAGAGGAGAAATATATTTTCTATAGAAAAGAATCAATAAAATCAATGTTTTTTTCATTTTATTTTTCAAATATGCGGATCAGTACTGTCCACTGTTTCCGCTTCCAGTTTCTTCATATTTATAATATGATGAAGCTTTGCAAGATGTAATAAAGCGCTTTCTGTCTCCTGATAGGTAATGGCAGAAGCACTGTTTCTGGCTATGACTACTATATCTAAACCACTATTAAATATATTTTCCTGTAGTCTGTAACTTTCTCTTATCAATCTTGTTATTCTGTGTCTTATAATACTGTTTCCTACTTTTTTACTAACAGATATTCCCAGTCTGTTTCTCTCTGAATTATTTTCCATTACATACATGACCAAATATTTGTTGGCATAAGATTTGCCATTTCTGTAAACATTCTGGAAATCAAAATTTCTTTTTAATGATTCGGAAAACTGCATTATTTTTAAAGACCTCCGTGAAAAAAAAGGCCACATAATGCGGCCTTATGCTGATAATACTTTTCTTCCTTTAGCCCTTCTAGCGGCTAATACCTTTCTTCCACCGGGAGTACTCATTCTGGCTCTGAAACCATGAACCTTTGAACGCTGTCTTGTCTTAGGCTGGAATGTCATCTTCATTACGATACACCTCCTTTACGAAACCTTAATCTATTTTAAGGTAAACAAATATTTGGTTCTTGTGAAAATATCATCTAAGATTATATAAGAAGAAACTGCTTCCGTCAAGAAAAACAGCGCTTTTTTTATCCACAAAGTTATCAACAAAAAATACAGAATATCATCATATCCACAATTTGTGGATAAATTGTGGAAAACTTTGAGGATAAGATTCCCGATTGAAATTTAAACCCTTTTATATTAATATAGTATGTGAAGAAATTTGTTTCTACATTATTTTTATATGAGGGAAGTATTATGGATTTTATTGAAAAGAACTGGGATTTAATCAAAGAAACACTGAGAAATGAATATGATCTTTCTGATATTTCCTATAATACATGGGTTAAGCCTCTCTCCTTCCACAGTGTCAGGGATGATGTAGTAACGATCATGATTCCTTCTGATCAGGCACATGCCCTGAAATATATTTCTTCCAAATATAAGAGTTATTTTCAGGTAACCATTTCTGAAATGATGGATCATACCTATGATATTTCCTTTGTTCTGGAATCAGATGTTAATAATAACAGTGATGAAATGATGTCCCAGCCAGGTACCGTTTACAATATCAACTATGAAAATGCCAATTTGAATCCAAAATACAGATTCGATACCTTTGTTGTAGGTAATAACAATAAATTCGCACATTCCGCTTCTCTTGCTGTGGCAGAATCACCCGGAGAAGCTTATAACCCTCTTTATTTATACGGAGGTCCCGGACTTGGCAAAACTCACCTTATGCATTCTATCGGACATTTTGTTCTTGATCAGAATCCCGATAGAAAGGTTCTTTATGTTACCTCTGAACAGTTCACCAATGAAGTTATTGAATCTATCCGTAGTGGTAACGCTGCCAAAATGAACAAATTCAGGGAAAAGTACAGGACAGTAGATGTACTTCTGATCGACGACGTACAGTTCATAATAGGAAAGGAAAGTACACAGGAAGAATTTTTCCACACCTTCAATGTACTGCATTCTGCCGGCAAACAGATCATCCTTTCTTCTGATAAGCCTCCAAAGGAGCTGGAAACTTTGGAAGAACGCTTCCGTTCCCGCTTCGAATGGGGACTGATCGCCGATATACAGCCGCCTGACTATGAAACCAGAATGGCTATTCTGAAGAAAAATGCAGAGAATTATAATAAGGTAATAAGCGAAGATATATTTGACTATATTGCCACAAATATTAAATCAAACATAAGAGAACTGGAGGGTGCCTACAATAAAGTAATTGCCTATTCCAGATTAAATAATGTAGAGATTACACTGGACAATGTAAAGGAAGCCCTGAAGGATATTATCTCACCAGATGCCTCCAGACAGGTAACACCTCAGCTTATTATCAATATAGTAGCAGAGCATTTTGGAATCAAACCGGAGGATATCGTATCCAAAAGAAGAAACTCTGAATTTGTTCTTCCAAGGCAGATCTGTATGTACCTTTGCCGTATGCTTCTTGATGAATCTCTGCAAAGTATTGCTAAATCACTGAATAAGAAAGATCATACGACAGTTATCCACGGAATTGACAAAATTACTGAGGATATCAAGACGAATGAAGAGCTTAAAAACAGAATTGATGTCATTATGAAAAAAATCAATCCTGCTTAGATGTGAATAATTAAGGGTTTATCCTCACCTTAAAAATGATTATCCCCATGGTTATCATTTCAATTTTTACTGAAAAATAGTATAATAAAGTGGTTATACACATATTAGCATCTACTACTATTTATATTACTAAATTATTTATATATAAATAACTTAAAGCCTGTCACATTTATCAACATCTCTTGGAAAGGAAGTTATACACAAATGAAATTAATATGCAGCAAGTCTAATTTATTAAATGGAGTAAATATTGTAGCAAAAGCAGTTCCTAACAAAACAACGATGTCAATTCTTGAATGTATCCTGATCGATGCAACAGGAAGTGAAATAAAGCTTCTTGCCAATGATATGGAGATTGGAATTGAAACTGTTGTTGAAGGAGATATCCTTGAAAAAGGACAGATAGCACTTGATGCAAAAATTTTCCTTGATATTGTAAGAAAGCTTCCTGACAATGATATTACGATTGTTACAGATTCTTCTCTTAAGACAAACATTACATGTGAGAAAGCAAAATTTACCATTATTGGTAAATCAGGTGATGATTTTTCTTATCTTCCTTCCATTGAGAGAATTGATTCCATTGTATTATCTCAGTTCACACTTAAGGAAGTAATCAGACAGACGATATTCTCTATTGCGGATAATGATAACAACAAGTTAATGACAGGTGAACTATTTGAAATTGATGGTGATATACTGAAAGTGGTATCTTTAGATGGACATCGTATTTCTATCCGTAAGATTATTCTCAAGAATCATTATCCTTCCAGAAAGGTTGTTGTCCCGGGTAAGACACTGAATGAGATCAGCAAAATCCTTTCCGGAGATATGGATAAGGACGTTTCTATATTCTTTACAGGTAAACATATTGTATTTGAGTTTGACAAGACAGTTGTTGTTTCAAGACTTATTGAAGGGGAATATTTTAAGATTGACCAGATGCTTTCCAGTGATTATGAAACAAAGGTTACTGTGAATAAAAAAGAGCTTCTGGAATGTATTGACAGAGCAACTCTTCTCGTGAAAGAAGGGGACAAGAAGCCTATCATCATCAGTATTTCTGACGGAAATATGGAGCTGAAAATAAATTCCACAGTAGGAAGCATGGATGAGGAAATTGATATTATCAAGCAGGGAAAGGATATAATGATAGGATTCAATCCAAAGTTTATGATAGATGCCCTGAAGGTCATTGATGATGATGAAATTGATATCTATCTTGTAAATCCCAAGGCTCCCTGCTTTATCAGGGATATCAAGGAGAAATATATTTATCTGATCCTGCCTGTTAACTTCACTACAGTTGAATGATCAGGAAAAGTTTAGGGTAAAAGAAAATGGAAATAATTAAATTAAAAGAAGAATATATCAAGCTTGGTCAGGCCCTGAAGGCTGCAGGACTTGTAGAATCAGGAGTAGATGCCAAGTTTGCTGTTCAGGATGGTCTTGTAAAGGTAAATGGTCAGGTCGAAACACAAAGGGGAAAGAAGCTTGTTGAAGGAGATATTGTAGAATACGACGGAAACAGTATCAAAATTACAGGTTAGGGAAAGACATGATCATAAAATCACTGGAGCTTGCAAATTTCAGAAATTATGAAGAGCTGAATATCAGCTTTGATAAGGGAACAAATATTCTTTATGGGGATAATGCCCAGGGAAAAACCAATATTCTGGAAGCTATTTATGTATCTGCTACGACGAAGTCCCATAAAGGAAGCAAGGATAAGGAAATTATAAATTTCTATAAAGAGGAAGCACATATCAGAACCTATCTTGAGAAGGAAAATGTAGAGACAAGGGTGGATATGCATCTTCGAAAAAATAAATCAAAGGGAATTGCCATTGATGGGCAGAAAATTAAGAAAGCCGCAGATTTAATGGGGCTTCTTAATGTAGTTTTCTTTTCTCCTGAGGATTTAAGCATCATCAAGGATGGACCGGCTGAAAGAAGAAGATTTGCTGATATGGAGCTATGCCAGCTCGACAGCTTTTATCTTTACAATCTGAATCATTATAACAAGATCATAGGCCAGAGAAATAAGCTTCTGAAGGATATGTATTTCCAGCCGGAATTAAGGGAAACCCTGAACATATGGGATTCCCAACTTGTTTCCTTTGGAAGTAAGATCATTGAAAGAAGGGAACAGTTTGTAAAACAGCTTGGTGATATTATCTTTGACATACATAAAAAGCTGTCCGGTGGAAAAGAAGAGCTTGTGATCGCTTATGAGCCAGATGTCAGTATCGAAGATTTTGAGAAACAGATGAAATATAATCAGGATAAGGATATCAGACTGAAGCAGACAACGACAGGTCCTCATAGGGATGATTTTTCTTTTGTTGTAAATGGAGTGGATATCAGAAAATACGGATCGCAGGGTCAGCAGAGAACAGCTGCCTTATCTCTGAAATTATCGGAAATTGAGCTGGTTAAGAAGATCAGTAAGGATACGCCAGTTCTTCTGCTCGATGATGTATTGTCAGAGCTTGACAGTAACAGACAGAATTATCTTCTTAACAGTATAGGAAACATACAGACGATCATTACTTGTACCGGTCTTGATGAATTTATCAATAACCGCTTCGAGATCAACAAGATTTTTAAGGTTACAAATGGAACAGTGAATTGTGAAAATTAGCGTAAGAACGCAGAATAGGAGTTCTTTTTATGAGTAATGAATACGGAGCTGATCAGATTCAGATATTGGAAGGACTGGAAGCAGTCAGAAAAAGACCGGGTATGTATATAGGTTCAACATCCGGAAGAGGACTTCATCACCTTGTTTATGAAATTGTGGATAACTCTGTAGATGAGGCACTTGCAGGTTATTGTGATACGATTCAGGTATTCATCAATAAAGACAATTCAATTACTGTTATAGACAATGGAAGAGGTATTCCGGTAGGGATTAACCACAAATCAGGAATTCCGGCTGTAGAGGTTGTATTTACGATCCTTCATGCCGGTGGTAAATTCGGTGGTGGAGGCTACAAGGTTTCTGGTGGACTTCACGGTGTTGGTGCTTCTGTTGTAAATGCGCTTTCTGACTGGCTTGAGGTAGAAATCTATCAGGGTGGAAAGATTTATAGGCAGAGATATGAAAAGGGACATGTATGTTATCCATTAAAGGTGGATGGCGAGTGTCCGGCAGATAAAACAGGAACCAAGGTAAGCTTTAAACCGGATGCTACTATTTTTCAGGAAACTACTGTTTATGAATTTGATGTTTTGAAGCAAAGACTTCGTGAAATGGCATTTCTTACGAAGGGACTTAAAATAGTCCTTACTGATCTTCGTGTGGAAGAGGGAGAAGAGGCTGTTGTAAGAGAATTCCACTATGAGGGTGGAATCAAGGAATTCGTCACTTATTTAAATAAGAGCAAAACTCCTCTTTATCAGGATATTCTGTATTTTGAAGGAACAAAGAATGGTGTTTATGTTGAAGTAGCCATGCAGCATAATGATTCCTATACAGAAAGCTCTTACAGCTTTGTAAATAATATCAATACACCGGAGGGTGGTACCCATCTGGTAGGCTTCAGGAATGCACTGACCAAAACCTTTAATGATTATGCGAGAAATAATAAGCTTCTGAAGGAAAGTGAAACCAATCTTACAGGTGATGACATCAGGGAAGGTTTGACAGCTATTGTAAGCGTCAAGATAGAGGATCCTCAGTTTGAAGGACAGACCAAACAGAAGCTTGGAAATACAGAAGCGAGAAGTGCTGTTGATAATATTGTCAGTGAACAGCTTACTTATTTCCTCGAGCAGAATCCAACAGTTGCCAAGCTGATCTGTGAAAAATCCATTCTGGCTCAGAGAGCAAGAGATGCAGCTAGAAAGGCAAGAGATCTTACAAGAAGAAAAACAGCGCTGGAGGGTATGAGTCTTCCAGGAAAGCTTGCTGACTGTTCTGATAAGGATCCTGCCAACTGTGAAATTTATATTGTTGAGGGAGATTCTGCGGGAGGTAGTGCCAAAACTGCAAGAAGCCGTGCTACACAGGCAATCCTTCCTCTTCGTGGAAAAATCCTGAATGTTGAGAAGGCAAGACTGGATAAGATTTATGCCAATGCTGAGATCAAAGCTATGATCACTGCTTTTGGTACTGGTATCCATGAGGATTTTGATATCAGCAAGTTAAGATATCATAAGATCATCATCATGACGGATGCCGATGTGGATGGTGCGCATATTGCCACACTTCTTCTGACCTTCATTTACCGTTTCATGCCGGAGCTGATCAAGCAGGGCTATGTTTATATGGCGCAGCCGCCGCTTTATAAACTGGAGAAAAATAAAAAAGTATGGTATGCCTACAGTGATGATGAGCTGAATGCAATCCTTGCTGAAGTTGGACGTGATCAGAATAATAAGATACAGCGTTATAAGGGACTTGGAGAAATGGATCCGGAGCAGCTGTGGGAAACAACCATGGATCCGGAGAAGAGAATACTTCTCCGGATTACCATGAACGAAGAAGCAGAATCTGAAATAGATCTTACCTTTACTACTCTGATGGGTGATAAGGTAGAGCCCAGACGTGAATTTATTGAAGAAAACGCTAAATTTGTAAAAAATCTTGATATTTAATTTTCTGCAGGCAAAGCAAGAAAGAAAGGTTTGAGATGGAAGATAATATTTTTGACAAGATACATGAGGTAGATCTGAAGAAAACAATGGAAACCTCTTATATCGATTATGCGATGAGTGTTATCGCTTCCAGAGCACTTCCTGATGTAAGAGATGGTCTGAAGCCGGTACAGAGAAGAGTCCTTTATTCCATGATCGAATTAAATAACGGACCTGATAAGCCTCACAGAAAGAGTGCACGTATCGTCGGCGATACTATGGGTAAATATCATCCCCATGGTGACAGCTCTATCTATGGGGCGCTGGTAAATATGGCACAGCCCTGGTCTCTTCGCCATCCTCTGGTAGACGGACATGGAAACTTTGGTTCTGTGGATGGTGACGGCGCCGCTGCGATGCGATATACAGAAGCAAGATTAAGCAAGATTTCCATGGAGCTTCTTGCAGATATCAATAAGGATACTGTTGATTTCGTACCTAACTTCGATGAAACAGAAAAGGAACCTACTGTCCTTCCAAGCCGTTTTCCTAATCTTCTTGTGAATGGTACGACCGGTATCGCTGTTGGTATGGCTACCAATATTCCACCTCACAACCTAAGAGAAGTCATTGCTGCCGTTGTTAAGATCATTGATAACAGAATAGAAGAAGATAGAGAAACTTCTATCGAAGAGATACTTCCAATCGTAAAAGCTCCTGATTTTCCTACAGGCGGTATCATTCTTGGTACCAGAGGAAGTGAGGAGGCTTATCGTACCGGTAGGGGAAAGATCAGAGTACGTGCGGTGACTGATATTGAAACCATGCCAAATGGCAAGAACAGGATCATCGTAACAGAGCTTCCTTATCTGGTAAATAAGGCAAATCTGATCCAGAAGATGGCAGAGCTTGTCAAATTAAAGAAAATAGATGGTATCACAGACCTTCGTGATGAATCAGACAGAGAGGGTATGAGGATTGTCATAGAGCTCCGCCGTGATGCCAATGCCAATGTGATTATGAACCAGCTGTATAAGCATACGCAGATGCAGGATACCTTTGGTGTGATCATGCTGGCTCTTGTGAACAATGAACCCAAGGTCATGAATCTTCTGGATATGCTGATCTATTATATCAGACATCAGGAAGAGGTCGTAACCAGAAGAACCAAATATGATCTGAATAAGGCAGAAGAAAGAGATCATATTTTACAGGGCTTACTGATCGCTCTTGATAATATTGATGAAGTGATTTCTATTATCAGAAGCAGTCAGAATACACAGATCGCAAAGCAGAGATTAATGGATCGTTTCGGTCTGACAGATGTGCAGTCTCAGGCAATCGTAGATATGAGACTTCGTACTCTGACAGGTCTGGAAAGAGAGAAGATCGAGAATGAGCATAAAGAGCTGCTTGCCAGAATCGCAGAATTAAAGGCAATTCTTGCAGATGAAAAGCTCCTTCTTGGTGTAATCAAGACAGAGATCAGTGAAATTTCTGCAAAGTATGGAGATGACAGAAGAAGTGTTATAGGCTTTGATGAATATGATATTTCCATGGAGGATCTTATTCCCAGAGATAATACGATCATCGCCATGACAAATCTCGGATATATCAAGCGTATGACTGTGGATAACTTCAAGTCACAGAACCGTGGTGGTAAGGGAATCAAGGGAATGCAGACGATTGATGAAGATTTCATTGCAGATCTTCTTATGACGACTACCCATCACTATATCATGTTCTTTACGAATTTTGGACGGGTTTACAGACTGAAGGCATATGAAATACCGGAAGCATCCAGAACCTCAAGAGGAACGGCAATTGTAAACCTTCTGCAGATGAATCCTGGAGAAAAGATAACAGCTATCATTCCGATCAAGGATTTTGAAGAAAATAAGAATCTCTTCATGATCACAAAAAATGGTATTGCGAAGAAGACCAGTGTTATGGAGTATATGAATGTACGTAAGAATGGTCTTGCAGCAATCAGCCTGAGAGATGATGATGAATTGATTGAGGTTAAGATCACTGATAAAAATACAGAGATTTTCCTTGTAACAAAGCATGGTATGTGTATACGCTTTAAGGAAACAGATGTCAGGGCAACAGGCAGGAGCTCTATGGGTGTTATTGGTATGAATCTGGATGACGGTGATGAGATCATTGGCATGCAGCTTGATCATCAGGGAGATTCTCTTCTTATCGTTTCTGAAAATGGTATGGGTAAGCGTACATATCTGGATGAATTCACTGTGCAGAAGCGTGGCGGTAAGGGTGTTAAATGCTATAAGATCACAGAAAAGACAGGATATGTAGTTGGTGTCAAGGCTGTGGATGATGATCATGAGATCATGATGATCACAACAGCAGGAACGATCATCCAGCTCCGTGTAGCAGAAATATCAAAGCTTGGAAGGATCACCTCCGGTGTGAAGCTGATCAATCTGGATGATGGTGTTAAGGTTGCGCAGATCGCTAAGGTAAGAGAAAGGGTTTCCAATGGGGATCAGGAATTTGAAAATCCGGATGATGCCATGGAAGAAATAACAGAAGAAGATGAAGAAGTAACGCTTCCAACAGAAGAAGATGATGAGTGAGGAGATGAACTATTATGGAAAGTTACTCAATTTTAAAGGATCTTGCTATTATTATCATCGCAGCAAAGCTGTTTGGGATTCTGGCGAGAAAATGCAAAGCGCCTCAGGTGGTAGGGGAGATCATAGCAGGACTTCTGATAGGACCCAGTATTCTTGGACTTGTTGATCAGTCAGATTTTATCCTGCAGATGGCAGAAATCGGTGTTATCCTGCTTATGTTTTCTGCAGGTCTTGAGACAGATCTGAAGGAACTGATGAAAACAGGACCGATCGCAGCACTGATCGCCTGTGCCGGTGTATTTATCCCATTGGTTCTTGGGGCATTGTATTATATGGTCTTTTATGGATTTGCACCCTGGGGATCCAATGAATTTTATGAGGCAGTGTTTATAGGAACTATATTAACAGCTACTTCTGTCAGTATTACCGTACAGTCTCTGAAAGAAATGGGAAAGCTGAAGGGAAGAGTAGGTACTACAATTTTAAGTGCAGCCATCATTGATGATGTTATTGGTATTATCGTACTTACATTTGTCATAGGTTTTAAAAATCCGGATTCAAAGCCTTCTACTGTTGTAGTAAATACGATTCTTTTCTTTGTACTTGCTGTAGGCGTTGGTTTTATTTCTTATAAAATATTCAAATGGATAGATAAAAGATATCCGCATACCAGAAGAATACCGATCGCAGGTCTGGCTTACTGCTTCATTATGTCCTATGTGGCAGAGCAGTATTTCGGTATTGCAGATATTACAGGGGCTTATGTGGCAGGTATCATCCTCTGTTCTATCAATGATTCTGAATATATTGAAAGAAAGATTGACATCAATTCCTATATGATTTTTGGACCTGTATTCTTTGCAAGTATAGGACTGAAAACAGATATGAATGATGTAACAGGTGGTATCCTTCTGTTTGCTGTAGGATTTGTAATCGTAGGACTTATAAGTAAGATAGTTGGCTGTGGACTGATGGCCAGGATCTGCAGATTTAAAGGAAAGGATGCTTTGAAGATCGGTGTGGGAATGATGACCCGTGGAGAAGTAGCACTGATCGTAGCTCAGAAGGGTCTTTCCATGAACCTGATCGATCCAGTTTATTTTACAGCTGTTATCCTGCTGATCATTGTATCTTCTATATCAACACCAATTGTTCTAAAATTCCTGTATTCCAGGGATAAGGAAGAAAACGAGGTTCAGACAGCTTAAAGGGGCTGGTGAATTAATAAAAATGAAAACCACAGGAGGGTAACAGAATGATTGGACCAATCATTGCAGCAGTAGTAATCGTTCTCATACTTGTTATCATTGTGACCGGTTACAAAAAAGCACCGCCGGATACCGCTTATATTATTTCCGGTCTTCGAAAAAAGGTTATTATTGGTAAGGCAAGTGTAAAGATTCCTTTCCTTGAAAGAATGGATAAACTGAGTCTGAAGCTGATCGCAATCGATGTCAAAACATCTAATGCCGTACCTACCGCTGATTATATCAATATTCAGGTAGATGCAGCCGTCAACATCAAGATCAGCAGTGAGAAGGATAGGCTGGCACTGGCAGCAGAAAACTTTCTGAATCAGAATACACAGTACATAGCAAGTATTGCCAGAGAGGTTCTGGAAGGTAATATGCGTGAAATAGTAGGACGCATGAGACTGGAAGAAATGGTCAGTGACCGTCAGAAGTTCGCAAATCTGGTAAAGGAAAATGCAGAGCCTGACCTAGCTGCTATGGGTCTTGATATTGTCAGCTTTAATGTGCAGAATTTTGCTGATGGAAATGGTGTTATCGATGATCTTGGTATTGATAACATTTCCCAGATCAAGAAAAAAGCAGCTATAGCCAAAGCAGAAGCAGAGAAGGAAATCGCTGTAGCAAAGGCAGAGGCCGACAAGCAGGCAAATGATGCAAGAATCAATGCTGAGCGTGAGATTGCCAAGAAGAATAATGAGCTTGCCCTTCAGAAGGCAGAGCTTCAGAAAATGGAGGATACTAAGAGAGCAGAGGCAGATGCAGCCTACAGTATCCAGGAGCAGGAACAGAGAAAGACGATCGAGGTTGCTACTCAGGAAGCAAGCATTGCAAAGCAGGAAAAGGAAGTTATTCTGAAGCAGAAAGAAGCCGAGGTTAAGGAAAAGGCGCTGGATGCAGAAGTTAAGAAGAAAGCGGAAGCAGATAAATTTGCCCGTCAGCAGCAGTCAGAAGCAGAGCTGTATGAGAGAATGAAAAATGCAGAAGCTGAGAAGTTTGAACGTGAAAAAGAAGCAGAAGCAATGAAGGCAACTGCAGAAGCACAGAAATTTGCCAAGGAGCAGGAGGCAGCCGGTATCCGTATGGTCGGTGAAGCAGAAGCTGAGGCAATCCGTGCAAAGGGTATTGCGGAAGCAGAAGCCATGGAGAAGAAGGCACTTGCTTACCAGAAGTACAACAATGCAGCTATGGCAGAAATGCTGATCCAGGTTCTTCCTGAGATCGCCGGAAAAATTGCCGAGCCTCTTACCCAGATCGATAAGATCACAATTATCGGTGGTGATGGAGGAAATGGTGTAGGCAATGTAGCAGACAATGTTCCAAGTGTCATGGCAAAGCTTTTTGAAACTATGAAGGAAACAGTAGGTATTGATCTTGCTGATATCGTAAAGGCAGGAACCTACGATGCCAAGGTAAATAAGAACATCAATGTTACCGGACTCTCCGGTGATGACAAAAAGGATGTTGTAGCGGCCGTATCCGGTGCAGTTGTGTCAGAAGTAGCAGAGAATAACGAAAGTATTTAATATAAAAGGATCCGCAGAAAACTGAGTTCTGCGGATCCTTTTAGAATACATATTTTTTCTGAATATGATAGCTGGCAAAAAACAGGATCGTATCAACGATTGCCTTTGTAACTACTTCCGGTATAAATGGCAAGAGCTTTACACCGCCTGTTGCAAGCAGGGCACTCATACCCATCTGTATGACAGCAAGCAGGGCATACTGCCAGGCTGCCTTTCCCATGTTTTCCCTGCTTTTGAAAACAATCTTATAATTGACAGTATAATTATAAGCTGCTGATATGATCCTTGCCATTACGGTAGCTACTGCTACATATGCTGTAAGCTGATCCCTTAGAAAATGGCAGAGTATGGTAAACAGCAAAAGATCTACAATGCTGGATGAAAAGGATGCTAGTGTATATCTTAAAAACCATTTTCCAAGAACTGCATAGATCTTCACAGAATCCTTCAGCGGATTAAAATGAGTCTGATGATCTTCCTTGGAATCATAAATCGTCTCAATCGGTATTTCCCAGATCTTGTACTGACCGGAAGCCAGAAGAAGCATATGTGTTTCAAATTCAAAACGATCTGCAGAAATGGTAAGCAGCTCTTTCATAAACTTCCTTGGAATACCACGAAGTCCTGTCTGGGTATCACTGATATGGACACCTGCCACATAGGTAAATACCTTTTCTGTAAGACGGTTACCAAAACGGCTTTTCCAGGGAATATCTTCTTTGTCAAAGGTACGGACGCCGAGGATAAGATCTCCCTGATTCTGCAGCATCATTTCTGCCACATTCATGATTGATTTTTTCGTGTGCTGTCCGTCGGAATCTGCTGTTACGGCTCCGGTTGCTTTTGGCAGATGCTCCAGAATATATTGAAATGCAGTTTTTAATGCCCGTCCTTTGCCCCTGTTTACTTCATGTGTCAGGAGGATAGCTTTTTCAGAAAGCAGATTTTTTGCTGCTTTGAAAATATCTTCATAGGCTGATCCGCTTCCGTCATTTACCAGAATGACAGGGCCATAGGGATATTCTGATAATTCCTTAAGTAACCCGATCAGTCGCTGATCGGGTTCATAAGCTGGGATAATAATTGGTATCATTATTTTAGCTCTCTTTGTGAAACATGATTTATTTCTGCTCTTTCAGAATATCACATGGGAGTAGTAATCACAAGAAAACTCTTATTTATATGCTCTTATTATACTTCGGTTTTGCAGAGCATATTTTCAAGGGCGTTGGATGCAGTGCAATCATTCTCTTTCAATGCGTGGGTATAGATGTTCATGGTTGTAGAAGCCTGTGCATGACCCAAGCGGTTGGACACGGTACGGACATCCTGATGTGCAGCGATCAGCAAGGTAGCTGAGGTATGCCGCGTGATAGGGAATCATAGGCAGTTTGTCGGTTTCGTTCTTGTTGGCGTTGTAGTGGCGCAGAAGATCCTGCAAGGCACTGTAGGGCGTGTAGTAGCTCATCATGGTGCCGTTGTCCTGGGTGAATATCCAGTTGCCCCCTTGCCAATAAGCCCCGACTTTCTAACGGTAGCGGGTCTGCTCATTTTTCTTCATCAACAAATTCGAACAAGTCCTCAACAGTCACATGGAATACTTTTGCAATATCCATAGCCAATTTAAGGGACGGATTATATCTGCCATTTTCAAGGTGAACGATTGTTTCTCGTCTTGCACCAACAAGCTCTGCTAGTTCGCTTTGTTTATATCCTGCCTGCTCACGATATTCTTTGATTTTTGTAACAAGAGCCATATCATACCCCCTTGCTGTCTATAATCACAAACATCAATGTCCGAATGATAGATAAAATAAAAATAGACAAAACAATAATCCATCCAATCATACCCATATTGATAGCATTAACACGACTAAGAATAGCACAGCCCCAAGCAACTACAACCATAACAGCAACAAAAATCTTCAAACAAAATGAGTCACACCGTTTCAAGTTTCGCTCTGCCATTTCATCAACACCTTCGTTTTTGTATTTCTTAATTCTCATTTGCTGAAATACAAAAAAAACAGCAAGAAAACAGGCAAGTACATGCTGTAAAGTTGGATACCAGTCTTTCCAATCTGTTCTTGCCCACATCCAGTAGTAAGATACAAGAATGATTGCGTAGATTATTTTTGTTCCAACAATTTCTCTTAAAGATACTTTTTTATTCATTTTTCTCTCCCTCTGTGTTATATATTTCGCACTTGCGATGTTATAAATATATCACTCCTGCTTGCGTATGTCAATAGAAAAAGTGAAATATTTTTAACTTTCGTTTTTCGGAATAGGGGCTGCCGTCAATCAAATTCTTGTGTGTTACTTTACCGCACATGAGCATTGTCTGCACTGTGGAAACTGTTATGAGAACTGTCCTGTAAAGGCGATAGAGAGGAATGGAGTCTCAATATGAAACAGAATGAACGAAGAAAATATGTTCCCTTATGAATGTGCGTATGCCAAAGGATATTGATGAGGAATTTCTGGCTGTCCAGGATGCGTATTTGCAGCAGGTACAGGAAGAAAAAGGAATTGTGACACTGGAAGATATGGAAGAGCTGCAGCCGGGTCTATATATCTGGAAGGGTGATATTACAAGACTTCAGGTGGGAGCGATCGTCAATGCTGCAAATAGTGGAATGACCGGGTGTTATCAGCCATGTCACAACTGTATTGATAACTGCATTCATACTTATGCCGGGATCAAGGTGATATTCAATGTTTTTAAAGAAGAAGATGAAAGAATCTACCGGAGATTACTCGGATAAGATAACAGAATTAAAAGAAAAGATCAGATCAGTGAGGCAGATGTTGATGTGATTGGTGCTGGATCAGGACTTTCCGCATCAGCGGGTTTTGTATACAGTGGAGAAAGATTCAAACAGTATTTTTCTGATTTTGAGGAAAAATATGATTTCCACGATATGTATTCCGGAGGCTTTTATCCTTATGAGACGCTGGAGGAATACTGGGCGTACTGGAGCCGCTATATTTATATCAACCGGTACATGGATGAGCAAAAGCCGGTGTATGACAGACTCCTTAAGCTGGTGAAGGATAAGGATTAATTTGTGATCACAATGAAGAGGCAATGCGAAAAATGGTCCTGTCACAGGGCAGCTGAAAGGTACGAGAATTTTCTACGGACGAGAAACAATATGAAGATACTGTTTCTGGAGCTTGGAGTTGGATATAACATCCCCGGCATTATCAAGTATCCAATGATTTGTGTGCTGGTATACAGATCTTAAAATGTGCTGACGACCAGAGAAACGACGGTCTTTATGACCCCGGCCAGCACCATCACCAGGATCGGATTCATCTTAAGCTTCTGAAGCAGGATAATGCAGACAGCAAAAATCACTACAAGTAACCAGTTTGTGTTTGCAAAGGCGATCACTGCATTACTGTCCCAAAATGCGGTGATGAGGATCGAAATCCCGGCAGAGGCGATCAAAGCAACGACCGCAGGCCGCAGGGAGTTCAGGATCCCTTGTAAAAGTGTCAGGTTCCTATATTTTAAATACAGTCTGGCAATGCAGGTGACGATGATGCAGGACGGCAGGATGCATCCAAAGGTAGCCGCAAGAGCGCCGCCGATGCCCGCAATCTTTATTCCGACAAAGGTTGCAGAATTGATGGCAATGGGTCCTGGTGTCATCTGAGAGATCGTGATCAGGTCTGTAAATTCTTCCATCGAGAGCCAGTGATGGGTGGTCACGACCTGTCCCTGGATCAGTGGCATTGCCGCGTATCCACCGCCGAAGCTGAACATGCCTATCTGCAGAAAACTTAAGAAAAGCTGGAGATAGATCATTTTTTCATTCTCCTTTCTACCAATGTCCGTAGTGCGCCGATCAAACCACAGGCAATGACAATAATGATGACATTGATATGAAAAATGCAGGAGGCAAGGAACGCAGCAGCCATGATGCACGTGGAAACAGCGTTCTTTTTGTGGATGATTTCTGCCCCCATTTCATATGCTACAGAGGCGATCACAGCTCCGACACCGGCCTGCATACCGGAAAGCATCTGACTGATGATAAAGTTATCACGGAATGCGTTGTAGCAGATCGAGATCAGGGAGATAATGAGAAACGGAGGAATGATCGTGCCAACGATCGCTATGATCACACCTGTCATCCCGGCTAATTTGTAACCGACTACAATTGCCCCGTTGACAGCGATGGGTCCTGGAGCTGACTGTGCAATTGCAACGAGATCCAGCATCTCATTATCCTCAATCCAGTGGTATTCATCTACAAATTTTTTCTTCATTAAAGTCACGATCACATATCCGCCTCCGAATGTAAAAGTGCTGAGATACAGGGTCGAGATGAAAAGCTTTATAAGAATTTTCTTTTTATTTTCCATAATCATTCCTTTTAACCGGATATGCCGGCAGCAATCTGCATGAGTGGACAGAGCGCGTGATCCAGAAATGCCTGGTAACTACAGATGGTGTCACCCGGCATGCATGTAGTTTCCCGCTGCATGCGTTTACATCCACCACCACAGAATTTCCGGTACTGACAGGTGGAACATAATTCCGGGAGCGGATCCCGGGATTTACATGGAGATGCGGCGGAATTTTCATAGATCGTCCGCAGGGAATCTGAGGTAAGGCTGCCGAGCCGGAATTCGTCGAGACAGTAGAAATCACAGGGATAGGCGCTCCCGTCTGCTTCTACAACGATCTGAGGCTGGCAATATCCACCGATTCCGCAGGAAGTTACAAGTCCCTTTGCAAGCAGCTGGAGAAGATCGTCAAATAGTTTAATACTGCGGTAATTTCCTGCGGTAAGATCCCGATACCAAAGATCAAAGAGATCAGAATAAAAGTGGAAAAAGCGATCGGGAGTCAATGCATACACGGAAGTACCGGGGGAATTAAGATCCCCAAGACAAGGTGTAAACTGTACGTGATCCAGATCCAGTCTTCTGATTTGTGTCCAGACCCTTGACGGATGCCCTGCTGTTTGGCGTGTCAGAGTGCAGAGGATATTGTGCTCAATTTGATATTTCTTTAAGAGGGAGACCGCATGAAGGACTTTCTCATATGTTCCATGTCCAGCTGTGTCTATGCGGGCTGCGTCATGGCTTTCCGGAAGAATGTCAAAAGAGATTCCGACCAGAAAATCATACTTGCAGAAAAAACTGCACCAGTCATCATCCAGAAGAATTCCATTTGTCTGGATTGTATAGTTTACATGGATCTTCCGTCCTTTTTCAGCAATATAATTTTCAAGTTTCCGGTAAAAAGAAAGACCTACGAGCATCGGTTCGCCACCTTGGAACGACAAAGTGAGATGGTCACCATCATCAAGATCCATAAAGATATGATCGATAACTGCGCGCATCGTGCGATCTTCCATGATTCCGAAGGAGGAAACATCCCTAAGACTCGTGATGTCTGCGTAAAAACAGTATTTACACCGTAGATTGCAAAGTGAGGATGCTGGTTTCAGCATGATGGTCAGGTGTTTCATGGTTTTGCTCCCTTTAATAGCATTTTCGGATAGAACGTCCTTCGTAGATCCGCAGATCCATGAGGTAGGAGTATCCGTTTCCGTAGTATTCGTGATTCTGGATCATCTGCAACAGGCGTCTTCCGACTTGGATTCCCATATCATAGCCTGGATGAATCGAACAAGTAATTCCGCTACGTTCCCAGTCCTGACCAGAATAGTCAAAACAGACCAGAGAATAGTCTTCTGGGACGGACTTCCCATTTTCCTTGAGAAATCGCAGGACAGACTGCAGGATCATGTAGTTGCAACAAACGATGGCGGTGCACTTTGGAAGACCCTTTAGAAATTTGCCAATCTCCTTGTAAAAGACATCTGCATGAGCCTCGTTGGAGATACACCATTTAATGTAGTCATCCTCAAACTTTAATCCTGCACTGCGGAGTGCTCCAACATAACCGCGGAATTTTTCAATACTCTGGTAATTGTCGTAGACAAAGATCCCAGCAATTTTCTTGTGTCCTGCCCTAGTCAGAAGACCGATCAGCTCTCTGGCACATTTGTAGTCATTGTTGATCACGCGTGGATAATTTAATTCCTTATAGTAGTTGTTGTAGAAGATGACCGGGATTTTTTTCGCAAAAATGTTCCGGTAGCAGTCGAGGTTGGGATTTAAGAGACTTGCCTTTACGCCGTCAACAATAAATCCGTCGAAGCCCTGATGTGCTACCACATCAAGGCAGTTCCGCTCATTGGAAAATTTATTATCTGTAAAAAAGATCTGAAGATCAACGTCTGTACCGGACACCACGTCCCGGATTCCATCAATCAGGCAGGAATTTGCATGAGAATCCTGTCCCTGTAGGATGAGACCGATTTTACACCTGGCATTTAAGCTCCTGGCAGGACCGGAAACGGCAACATCTTTATTGATATAGGTGCCACTTCCTTTGACCCGCGAAACAAGATTTTCCTCAGTGAGACGTGTCATGGCGATACGCACCGTTTCGCGGCTCACGTCCAGCCTTCGACAGAGCGCATTTTCAGATGGAAGCTTTTGGTTTGAAGAAAATTTATTTTCATCAATATAAGCTCGGAGCCAATTATAAACCTTATCAGTCTTTTTACGACCCGGATGCATACTAGAATCAAACATATGGAATCCCCTAACAAAATCCAGCAAAACACACTGACAGTATGTATTCTACGGATGTTCTGCGGCATTAAGCCTGATCAACGATTATCGGCCGCACATGTTCCGCTTTTTCGATCCATGTGAGCAGCTTCTCTCTCATTTTCAGACGAACAGAGTCGTAAGAATGGTCATGGATCAAATTTTTAAGTTCGTATGGATCCTTTTTCAGATCGTAGAGAAAATCGTCTGCGTAGAGGTCTGCAGCTGCATATTCCCCACCGTTCTTTCCCGGTGCATAGACTGCGTACATATAGTCCGCGGTACGGATCGAACGGCCAACACGGCTTTCAGAGATTTGTGAATAAACTTCATTAACTCTATTATCGGTTCTTCCCTGAACTACGTCAAGAAGATTTTCGCCGATCATGGCATCGCCGACATCAACCCCGGCAATGGCTAAGATCGTCTTCGGGATACTTTCTGTGCTGACGAGGTCAGTGATCTCCTTACCATCCTTAAATGCACCGCCGGCGATCACAAGTGGGACATGGGTGGAGGCATCATGACAGCTGCGCTTGTAGTCATCATAGCCGTTTAAATGATCGTCAGTGTTTCTAGTTTTAAAATGGGATCCGTGATCGGAGGCAAAGATGATCACCGTATTATCATAAAGGTTTTCTTTTTTCAGGCGGTCTATAAGTCTTCCAAGATTTTTGTCAAGACTTGCACACTGACCGAGATAGTCAGGATACTCTTCGGCGGCATTACCTTTTAAAGCGGCGAGATCGCCGGGAAGAACGAAATCCTTATATTTCTCTTTGGAACCGACAGGTCCTTCGTAATGGTTATGGTCATTCTGGTGGTGTGGTTCAATCTGAGAGATCGTCATGAAAAATGGTTTTTTACGGTCATACTGATCAAAGAACTGAAGCGCCAGATCTGTGATGCAGTCCGGACGGTATCCCTTAAAATCGATCCGATTATTGTTTTCATCAAATACATATCCATCATATCCGTGTGAGGTAAACTCCAGGACATCGGCAGCTCTCCAGAATCCGGTATATCCGCCGCGTAGTTCCTTCGGCACAGCGGTGACCGTGTGATCGATGGTTGGTGGTTTTTCAAGCTCACCGTCACTCGCAAGGTGCCATTTTCCGATGTAAGCTGTCTCATATCCGGCTTCCTCGATATAATTTGCGAGTGTTTTCACATTCTTCGGCAGCATGATATTGTTGCGGAAACAGCCGGTCTCTGTCGGATACTTTCCGGTCTGGAATAATGCTCGGCAGGGACCGCAAACTGGCTGCGGGGAAAAGGCATTATCAAATTTTACGCCGCCCGAAGCCAATGCATCGAGATTTGGGGTGATATCTAACGGCTGTCCAAAACAGCCACAGGTATCAGCCCTTTGTTGGTCAGTAAAATAAAAAATGATGTTTTCTCTCATTGCTTAAACTCCTTTCTGAACGACCCGGTCACGTAATTTACTTCGGATGATCATTGCTACAGCACTGATGATCAGGATGATAAACACAATGCAGTATGGGCTGCTGACAAAAATGGAAGGATTTCCTTCTGAAATCAGGAGTGCCCGTCGGAAGTTTGTCTCTGTCATGTTTCCAAGAACGAGACCGAGAAGGATCGGAACGGTCGGAAAATCGAGTTTGTAGAGAAACCATGCGATGATCGCAAACGTCAGGATAACAGCAACGTCAAAGTAGGATTTATTAACAGAGTACGCGCCTGCAAAGCAGAAGATTACGATGATCGGAGTCAGGATCTCCTGCGGAATCGATACGACCTTTGCAAAAAGTTTTGTCAAATATTTGCCCTGTAAGAGCATAAACAGGTTGACAAAAAGGAGACCAAGCATGATCGCGTACATGATATCTCCTTGAGTTGTAAACAGACTCAAACCAGGATTAAGACCATTGATCATAAGGGCGGAGAGCATGATCGCAACACAGCCATCGCCTGGGATACCGAGTGTCAGAAGTGGGATCAGAGTAGCTCCAGTAACCGCATTGTTGGCAGTTTCTGCAGCCGCGATTCCCTCAACGGAGCCGTGACCAAATTCTTCTTTATGCCTGGACATGTTTTTCGCCACATCATAGCTAAACCAGGATGCCATGGAGGCACCGGTTCCAGGAATGATTCCGATGATAACGCCGATGATTGAAGAGATGAGAGACGGGCGGAGCATGCGTTTGTACTCGTTCTTTGTGATCTTTCCATCATCCATGATTTTTGAGGTGTCAAGTTTCAGGCGGTCAGGCTTCAGCTCGGCTTTTTTCAGGATTTCGATCAGGGCAAAGAGACCGATAAGGCAGATGGCCAGGTCAAGTCCCAGGTAAAGCCTGGAGATCCCAAAGGTGAACCGGTCATAGCTTGTCTGCGGGTCAGCACCGATGCAGGAGATAAATAAGCCTAGACATGCAGAGATGATACCTTTGATCATACTTTTACCGGAGATCCCGGCGATGATCGTAAGACCGAAGACACAGACAAGAAAGTACTCGGCAGTTCCGATGTTCGCTGCGATCTTTGCGACCTGTGGAGCCAGAAATAAAAGAGTCAGCGCTGAGAAGATTCCACCGAAGGTGGATGCGTAAAGAGCAATCTTCAACGCTGCCTTGGTACGTCCTTTTTTGGACATTGGATGACCGTCCAGCATGGTGGTCGCCGCGTGGGGAGTACCAGGTGTATTGATCAGAATTGCAGATACGCTGCCGCCATATCCACCGGCACAGTAGATTCCGAGAAGGAACATCATACCTGGAATCGCCGTCATCTTGTAGGTAAACGGCAGGAACAGGATAATACAGAGGATGACGGTCAGACCTGGGATCGCTGCAAAGACAGAACCGATAAAAACACCTAGATTGATCCAGATAAAGTTCTCAGCGGTAAATAACATTTTCATAGCAGGGATGATATATTGGTGCATGTTCAATTCCTCCTTCCTAAAATTTTACATTCAGACCAAAACGGAATGCTACCCATATGAGTATTGCCATTCCAATGGTGATTGCGTAGTAGAACCACTTTTTGCAGCGGAAATAGACGAGGAACATGATGGAACAAAAAACTGCACCTAAAACAAACAGGTTCGTGATCCGGCAGATAAGATAAGTGATGAAGAGGATTGCAAGGATCATAAGAGCCTTCACCTCAGTCAGGAGATTAAATGTTCGAACCTGAATTGGCTGTTTTTTTGAAATTTTAATGACATTCTGGATAATCAGAACTGCACTGCAGATCATCATAAGTGAAAACAGAAGTCTTGGGAAAACGCGTCCGTTTATGACATCATTTTCAGAGAGTGGAACCTGAGATGGCAGCATAAGAAACAGGACAGCACCCAGAATAAAGAACAAAATGGATCCGGCGAGATCAATTGGGATTGAGATTTCTTTTACCTTCATGCGTGCTGCAAGTTCATCTAGTTTTTTCTCGTTAAACATAAGGTTTTTCCTTTCCGCGGAGCATGCCGCAGGATATCTGGTATCATAGAATAAAAGTGGGATGCCGTTTTTGCAGCACCCCGGTTTTTGAAAAGTTACTCACTGGACAACAAGATCTTTGTACTCATTTACAATATCCTGTACATTCTGGATATGCTCAAGAACCTGATCATTTGTCATCGTATCAACCTCAAGAAGCATGGTACCGGAAAGCCACTCAGTAACGCTTTCATCTGCGAGAATCTTATCATAGAGCTCTTTTAATTCGGCAATCTTCTTCGTGTCTGTGCTTTTTCGCGCAAGGATCAGGCAGCGGTTTCTGAAGTATGGATAACCGTATTTACCAACACCTTCAATTCCTGAAAACGGACCGTCAGCAATGTCTTCACCGTCAAACGCACATACGATGGTAACACCGCCCTGCTGGTAGGTTTCAAGGATCTGGGACTGGTGAGAAACTGCAAAGGTTGTCTCGCCCTTTGCAACCGCCTGTGCAGACTCGGCAGCGGAGCTGTAGGCAATGATTTTGATTTGGTCACCGTATCCCATGGAGCCGAATAATGCAGCTGCGAGGAATGCTTCAGAACCAGTTGCGCCATTTGTCGCAATGGAGATCTGATTTCCTGATTCCATGTATGCCTTTAGATCATCAATATTCTTTATATTGAGCTTGGAATCCGCGGACATAACAAAAACGGAAGAATACAGGTTCTCAACAAACTCAAAATCGTTGTAGGTGAACTGCATCTTAGCCGGATCAAGAATGGAAGTGATGGAGAAAAGTCCCTCACCTGCAAAAACGAGTTTTGGATCATTTGCCTTTGTCTCTGCAACCCAACTGTTTACGGTTGCTGCGTCACCTTTTACAGCGTCAGCAACGAGAATGATCTTATCAGAATAAGTATTAGAAAGACTTGCTGCCTTCTGGCTTACCATGGCAGCTACTCCGGAGGGTGCCCAAGGACATGTGACTGTCCATGTAACTGCCTTTTCTGAGCATCCCATGAGTGACATAACAGCCGTCATAACGGCGAGACTAAGTGCTAATAGTTTTTTCTTCATACTGCTTCTCCTTTGTGAAAATTGACTATTTATGAGTGCATTTTTCGTATCTTGTGATACAAGACTAACATACAAAAAACATGATTTTCAACAACTTTTGTAACTTTTTAAATAAAGTTGTATGTTATTTGACAAATTAGATAAAAGTTGTAATTGATATTGATATTTATTAGATATTATGCACATAAAAGCCTTGTTTTTCTGACCCCAGATTTACATGGATTTTATTAGAATGTATACTATTGATATCGTATTCTGCTTTATAGCAGTAAGATGGAGGATGACAGAGATATGAATGATAAATGGCTGGAATTTGCGATCCGGATCCAGAGCATTGCGCAGGCAGGGCTTCAGTATGGGAAGGATAAATATGATAAGGAGCGTTATGAGGAGCTGCGTGAGATCGCAGCAGAAATGATGTCTGATAAGACAGATATCCCTGTTGAGAAGATACGGGATCTGTTCTGCAATGAAACAGGGTACCAGACTCCCAAGGTGGATACAAGGGCTGCCGTATTTTTAGATGGGAAGATCCTGCTTGTACATGAAAATAATGGGACCTGGGCATTGCCGGGCGGATGGTGTGATGTGGATCAGTCTGTAGCTTCCAATACAGAAAAGGAAGTACGGGAGGAAACAGGCTTTACGGTGCTTGCGGACAGGCTGATCGCGGTACAGGACTGGAGAAAGCATAATGTTCAGAATTATGCGTTTGGTGTTATGAAGGTCTTTATTCTGTGCAGGTATGAGAGCGGCGAATTTATGAAAAACATAGAAACGACAGAGATCGGGTTCTTTGACAGGGAAAGTATTCCTGAGGTGCTTGCTGTTGAGAAAACTACGAAGGATCAGATACTGATGTGCTTTGATGCTTATGAGGATCCGAATTGGAAGGCCATGTTTGATTAGAGGCAGCAGGTCAGTCAGAGTGGACAGAAAAAGGACTGTCCTCCAAGGAGCGTCAGGAAGGGATTTATTTCGCAAAAAATCTGGAGGAGATTAAAGGAATCATACAATATGAAAATAAAAGATAAATATAAGGGGATTTTTTATATCATTCTGGCGGCCTTCGGATTCGCTTTTATGAATCTGTTTGTGAAGCTGGCGGGTGATCTGCCGGCGATTGAAAAGAGCTTTTTCCGCAATCTGGTAGCCGTTTTCTTTGCATTTACCGTTATGAAAAAGGAAAAGATCCCATTCAACATTCCGAAGGGAACCGGGAAATATATTTTTTTCCGGTCTTTGTTTGGAACAATCGGGATCTTTGCAAACTTCTATGCCATTGGAAAGCTGTATATTGCGGATGCATCCATGCTTAATAAGCTGTCACCTTTTTTTGCCATTATTTTTTCTTATTTTCTGTTAAAGGAAAAAATCAAATTATATCAGTTTGCCTGCGTATTGACAGCATTTGTGGGTGCACTATTCATTTTAAGACCCGGGTTTGACAGTGTTGCTACATTCCCGGCATTTATTGGATTGTTAGGTGGGATGGGAGCAGGCCTTGCATATACTAACGTGCGTATGGCAACAAAACTTGGTGCCCGGGGACCGCTTATAGTATTCTGCTTTTCTGTATTTTCCTGTGTATGTGCGATCCCGTTTATTATTTTTGATTATCAGCTGCTGACATGGTGGCAGCTTGTATCACTTTTAATGGCAGGTCTTTCCGCAACACTGGGACAGTTTTCCATTACGGCGGCATATACCTATGCACCTGCCAGTGAACTGTCTGTATATGATTATACGCAGATCGTATTTGCTGCCCTGCTTGGCATGATCTTTCTGGGAGAAGTGCCGGATGTCATCAGTATCCTCGGATATCTGATCATTTGTGGTGCGGGAATTGCCATGTTCCTGATCCGGCGGAAAAAAGAAAAAGAGCAGACTGGTTGAAATAGAAGTAAGATAAGTGGAAGAACATAATTCCTTATATTATTCGGAAGAAATTTTTCCAAAAAGAGTTCCCTAAAAAGTATTGAAAATAGGGAACTTTTATACAATAATAAAATATAAAAGTTCCCTAAAAGGAGTGATAGTATGGATTCATTTAATGAAATTCAACCATTATTGCAGGATAAAGCTGATATTCAGGCAAGAATTAAATTAATACCATATGATGGAAATCCTGAAATAAAAGAAAATGTAAACGGAAAATATTTATATATAAGAAAACGCATTGGAAGCCGATTGACATCGACATATGTAGATGTATATTCTGAAGATCTTTATCAATTACTTTTACGTAATGCAAAGGAATTGAGAGAATTAAAAAAAACATTACGCAGGATAGAAAAGAAACTTGCTGAATTAGGATATGAAGCCAATGGTTTAAGTAATAGGGTTCTTCAAAACCTTGATTTTGCAAGGGCAAATATGAAGCCAAATATATATGATCAGGCTATATTGGAGGGTGTTGCAACATCGTATCCCCAGACAGAGGATATTATTGATAATGGTACTGTAAACGGCATGACAGCTAATGATATTCAAAAGATTTTGAATTTGAAACATGCATGGGAGTTTATCTTAGATTCTGATGTTGCACAGGCAAATACAGATTATTATTTATTGTGTCATATTGCCAAATTGGTAAATGAGGGATTTTTTAATGATGGTGGGAAAATACGGGGAGTACCAGTAAAAATTGGAGGAAGCAAATATATTCCACCAATACCTATTGAATCAATTGTAAAAGAAAGAATAACTGAAATTATTAACTCAGATGCTGACGAAATTGAAATAGCCATAAATCTGTGTATATATTGTATGAAGACACAAATCTTTATTGACGGAAATAAAAGGGCATCAGTAATTTTTGTTAATCATTATTTAATTTCACATGGACAAGGTTTTCTGGTTATTCCAGAAGAATATGTATCTGAGTTTAAGAAAAAGCTAGTCAACTTTTATGAGGGTGAAAGTATAGATGTCATAAGTACTTTCCTAAAAGAAAAATGTTGGAAAACATTTTGATGCAGCGTTGTGCTTCAGGTAGTTAAGCAAACGATAAGAAAGAGAGGTTATTAACAAATGAATTTTATGAAGAAAAACTGGAGTGGCATTCTTGTCTGCCTTGTGATAGCGATTCCGTCGTGGCTGCTTGGAAAGGCTTTTCCAGTGGCAGGAGGACCGGTGATCGCCATTATAGCAGGAATGATCATTACTATGTTCTGGAACAATAAGGGAAAAGCTGAACCGGGAATTAAATGGACTTCAAAGATGATTCTTCAGGCAGCAGTTGTTCTGCTCGGGTTTGGAATGAATCTTGGGGTTATCTTTCAGACTGGAAAGCAGTCACTGCCAATTATTATCTGCACGATCACAGCATCTCTTGTCATTGCGTGGATATTACAAAGGGTTCTCAAGGTGCCGGCGAATACATCTGTACTGGTAGGTGTTGGCTCATCTATCTGTGGAGGCTCTGCGATCGCGGCGACTGCTCCTGTCATAGGTGCAGATGATGATGAGATCGCACAGTCCATAGCAGTGATTTTCTTTTTTAATGTGCTTGCAGCCATTTTCTTCCCCATGCTTGGAAAAGCAATTGGGTTCGATACTATACACGGTGATGCATTTGGGATTTTTGCAGGGACAGCGATCAACGATACCTCATCTGTAACGGCTGCAGCATCAACCTGGGACAGTATGTGGAACCTTGGAAGTGAGACACTGAATAAAGCAGTGACTGTGAAGCTTACGAGAACGCTTGCTATCATACCGATCACGCTTGGATTATCATTCATACAGGCGAAAAAGAGTGTACGGGAAGGAAAGCAGGCCGCAAAGTTCAGCTTAAAACGGGCATTTCCAATGTTTATACTTTACTTTGTGATAGCAGCGATCATCACGACAGTCTGTGTACATATGGGAGTCAATGCGGAAGTATTTAAGCCAATGAAGGAGCTGTCTAAATTTATGATCATCATGGCTATGGCTGCGATCGGCTTGAACAGTAATATGGTACAGCTTATCAAAACAGGTGGCAAACCCATTATCGTTGGTGCTTCCTGCTGGTGTGGAATAACGGTCGTAAGTCTGATCATGCAGCATGTGATGAAGATCTGGTAGGTATAAAAATATGGTATACACATGTGGATATAGGTCACCGTTAGGTGATATTTTGCTGGCTGCGGATGAAAACGGACTTACCGGTTTGTGGTTTGAAGGGCAGAAATATTTTGCAGATACACTTCCGGATGAGCAGGTTTCACAGGAAACGCCCGTTCTTACGAAAGCCAAAAGGTGGCTGGATATATATTTCTCCGGTGATGAGCCTGACTTTACGCCTCCGCTTCATCCCTCCGGCTCATCATTCAGACAGGAGGTGTGGAAGATTTTATTAGAGATCCCCTATGGACAGACGGTCACATATGGAGAAATAGCACGCAGAATGGGAGAATTGAAAAATATTCCTCATATGTCCGCACAGGCAGTTGGCGGTGCAGTGGGACATAATAAAATTTCCATTATCATCCCATGTCATCGTGTAGTGGGCGTAAATGGGAGTCTGACAGGATATGCCGCAGGAATTGACAGAAAAATTTCACTGCTTGAGCTGGAACATGCTAAAAACTACACTGATCAACGGCCGTATATGGTATTGGCAGCAGGTCTGAAAAGAGCATATGTCCGTCGCTATGGCGAATTACTTTAGCGATGCACGGGGATGATAGAGAAACATAAATATTTCCTTAATTATGGAGAGATACTATTTACATAGATCAAATAGTAGAGTAATCTTTTTAAAAAACAATCAGAGAATGCTGATAACAGGAAAGAGGTAGATTGATAATGAAGAAGAAACTGATGACGATTGTAATTTGTACAATGCTTTGTGCGGCTTTATTTGCAGGCTGTGGACGGGCGGAAGAAAAGGAATTAACGGGAACGATCGATGAGATAAAGGATTTTATGTTTGTCATTACAGATGAAAATGATACGCCATATAGCTTTACCTTTGAGGAGAAGCCGGAAGGTCTGGAGAATGTCAGCGAAGGGGATACTGTAATCGTAAAATATACAGGAACAATATCTGAGGTGGATCCGTTTGAGGGAGAGGTAATATCTGTTGAAAAAACAGAATAAAACCGTTTAAAGGAGATGTTAAATATTTCACAGAAAAAATCAACAGCTTTGACTGTGCTGCTTGTTCTCACGTTTATTATTGAGGGACTTTTTATAAAAGGCTGTAAAGCGGAAACATTAGGAAAAAGGGATTATGGAGTTTTTTTAAATGTAGATGACTCATCTCTGGAACGGCTTGAAATGTATGAAACGATAGTGATCGATGCGCAGTATTTCACAAAGAAGGACATTGAACAGCTGCATGAAAATGGAACGACCGTATATACTTATCTTAATATTGGTTCTATCGAGAACTTCAGGGAATATTATACGGCCTATGAGGAACTGGCAATTGGCAGTTATGAACATTGGGACGAGGAAAAATGGGTGGATGCAGCAAGCCCGGACTGGCAGAGGTTTATAATGCAGCTGGCACGGGAGCTATATGAAAAAGATGTTGATGGTTTTTTTATTGATAATTGTGACGTATATTATTATGCTCCGCGAAAGGATATTTTTGATGGTCTTACAGTCATCCTGCAGTACATCATGACATTGGGAAAAGAAGTCATCATCAATGGTGGTGATACTTATGTGACGGAATATAAGGAACGTTATGGGACGATTGATCCTATTATGACAGGTGTAAACCAGGAGACTGTATGGAGCCATATTGATTTTGCTAAGGGAACCTTTAACGAGCAGAACAGGGAGGAGAGGGAGTATTTCTGCGGATATCTGGAATCATGTAAGGCAGATGGAATGGAAGTGTATCTGTTGGAATATACAGCCAACCGGAAGCTGATCCGGAAAATAGAAAAATACTGCAGGAAACAAGGCTTTCATTTTTATATTTCAGATTCTCTTGAGCTAGAGTAAACGTTAAGTATATATTTATCAAAAATATATGTATGTTTCCACAGAATAACTGGTGTACAGATGAAGGAAATATGAAATTATCCATTATCAGAAATGCAGTCTTCGCAGTAACCGGTATAGGGGTAATCTGTCTGTATGCTATTTCAGGAAATCAAAGACCTGTGCGTATATGTGGATCATTGTAATGGGACTTCAGCTTTTATTTTAAAGCTAAAGCATAACGAAAAGGCAGGACACTATAATGAAAATAGAAAAATTTGTAAAGCTCATGACAGGCCATTTTGATAATAAAGAACAGTTTACCGCAATGAAAGAAGCCGGGAAGATCTATCCGTATGCACAGCATGTGAATACAGTCTGTAATGATAAGGTAAAAAATATTCCTGAAGATTTCGCGGGAATATTCATTGTAGAAGAAAGCTATTATGAGACGGATGGAAGAGAGCATGCGTCACCACATTTATTTCTTATTACAGAGAGTTGCGATGGGATCCTGCTTTCCTCCTATGAATTACCGGCAGGAGAAGACAAGAATACGTTCTCTTATGCTTCCATGAAAACCGTAGACTATAATGAGCTGAAAAAATCTGAGAAGTTTACACCGGCACTATATAAGGAAATAGATGGCGGCTGGGAAGGTGGCAGTGTGAGTCACTTTTCCCCGGTTATGACCTTCAGGTTATGGGAGAGGTTTTCGGAAAAATGCCTGGAGGTTTCCGAAAGTATGGAAGTGAACGGAAGGAGAACCTTCGGATATGATGCTCCGATTATATACAAAAGGGTATCAGCTCAACAATAAGCATATTTGATGTGGCAGGAAGAAATTTTTTAATTGGAGGGTGAGAGTTTTCTTAATTTTTTGTACCTATATTTATAGAATCATATTAACCAATACCACCAGTGTAAAGGAGGACACTTTATGAGAAGAAAATTTCTTACACCGGCTCTGGTTTTTATCATGTGTATAGGTATCACCATGACGGCTTATGCCTCTCCACAGGCGGATCAGCTGCAGAGCCAGCCACAATTTACAACCAATGCAACTGCTGAAGAACTATCCATTATCAAAACATTATTTTCTGCTGAGGAATATGCTGAATTATATCCTGATGTGGTAAAAGCCCACGGGAATGAAGAAGCTGCTCTTTGGGATCACTTTGCAGCACATGGGTTATCGGAGGGAAGAGCTTTAAGCAAAAGCTTTCACGTGTTTGCATACCGTGCCGCATATGAAGATCTTCAGGAAGCATTCGGGAACAATATCATTGCTTATTATATCCATTATGCCACTCATGGAATGCAGGAAAACAGATCAATTACAACAGTTCCTCAGGCTGTAAAAGCCGGCATAACGGTAACCGGACTACGTGGACAGGTAATTGCCAGACCGGTACCCGTTGTGATTACTCCGACTGAAGAAACAAATCAGGAAGAAACAAATCACGAAGAAACCGGTAATCCTGTTGTCATACCGGAAACTCCTTCTCCAGAGCCTGTTCCTGTCCCTTCTGCTACTGTATGTACCCATCAATATATAACAAAACAACTGGAGAATACAAGATCACACGCACCGGTGTGTGAAATCTGTGGATACATAGACGAACAAAAGCAGGAGCTTTGCGAAGCAGAGGACAGATACATAATAGATACGATGTACCACATGCATAAATGCAAGGGGTGTGACAGGCTTATGGATTCCGATAAGCATCAGTATCCTACTAACGATTTCATATGCTCGGTATGTGGATATAAGCATGAGCATAATTACTTTATATTAAACTATGATGATAAAAATCATAAAAAAACATGCACCTTATGCAACTTCGTCTTTTCGGAAGCACATAATTTCAGTGTACTAAGAACCGTTTATTCTAGTAAGGAACATAAAATGCAGTGCTCCGATTGCGACTACTACTATCTGGAAAAGCATACACCGGGAGAATGTAAATGCGGATATAGTTCTTAACAGCCTTTATATCTATAATACACCATGAGCAGCTGCAAAATCACTGTGGAAAACTTTGAACTCAACGGGAGTGCATTTTAACTGATGCACTCCCGTTTTTTAAATTGTGTACAAAGCAGGAACGCTTTTGGAACGCGCCGGTTTCTTTGGAGGAACGGAAGCTCTGTATAATAAATAACAACAGGCAGCAGAAAATTGCCTGAAATAATTATTCTGGAGGCATTTAACCATGTACTTTGACATTATCGCAAAAATCGTTTCAGAACGCACAGGCTGTGATGTTTCTGTTGTAAAACCGGAAAGCAGATTTTCTGAGCTTGGCATCGACTCGCTTGATACGGTAGAGCTCCTGATGAATCTGGAGGATGAGCTTGGTATTGAGATCGAATTGGATCAGAAGGTAGAAACTGTTGATGACCTGGATAGGTTTATCCAAAGTAAAAAGGGCTAGTATTATGATCAGGTCAACAATTTGTGAAATGCTTGGTATCGAATATCCAGTGCTTCAAGGTGGTATGGCTTGGATCGCTGACGGAAAACTGGCCGCTGCTGTTTCTTGCGGTGGCGGCCTTGGTATTATTGCAGCAGGAAATGCTAAAGGCGATTATGTCAGACAGCAGATCCAGGCTGCCAGGAGTATTACTGATAAACCTATTGGCGTTAATATTATGCTGCTTAGTCCCTTTGCGGATGAGGTAGCAAAGGTTGTCATAGAAGAAAAGATTGAGGTTGTGACCACAGGTGCAGGTAATCCCTCCAAATATATTAAGGAATGGCTGAGTGCAGGAATCAGGGTAATTCCTGTAGTAGCCTCTGTTGCGATGGCAAAGCTGATGACTCGTCTTGGTGCCTCTGCCCTTATTGCAGAGGGCGGTGAAAGCGGTGGTCATGTAGGCGAGCTTACTACAATAGTACTGATCCCGCAGATTTGTGATGCAACTACTTTACCTGTTATTGCTGCCGGTGGTATTGCCGATGGCAGGGGTGTAGCAGCAGCATTTATGCTTGGCGCACAGGGCGTGCAGATGGGAACCCGTTTTCTCAGTGCAAATGAGTGTACCATCCATCCTGTATATAAAGAAAAAATACTTAAAGCAACTGACCTTTGTACGATGGTGACTGGTAAGCGTTTGGGACATCCGGTCCGGAGTCTGAGAACACCCTTTGCAAGAGAATATTCCAAGGCTGAATATGGTGGAATGCCGGATGAGGAGCTGGAAAAGCTGGCAACAGGGGCATTAAGACTTGCTGTGCAGGAGGGCGACGATAAAAAGGGTTGTTTTCTGTCCGGCCAGATAGCGGCAATGGTAAAAAGAGAGCAGCCGGCAGCAGAAATAGTTAAGGAGGTAATGGAGGAAGCTGAGGCTGTCCTTCTGAAGGCATCACAATGGATAAAATAGCATTTGTTTTTTCGGGTCAGGGCGATCAGTTTCCTGGGATGGGGAAAGATCTGTACGAAGAATATCCGGTTGCTCAAAGGATTTATGATCTTTGCGATAGCATACGGCCTGGAACATCCACCCAGTGCTTCAATAGTACAGAAGAGGAACTAAGGGAAACAAGGAATACACAGCCCTGCCTCTTTGCAGTGGAGTTAGCTGCAGCAAGCATTCTGATCGAAAAGGGTGTTGTCCCGGATGCATTAGCAGGATTTTCTCTCGGTGAGGTTGTTGCGGCAACGGTCAGTGGAATATTTGACGATAAAACAGGTTTTCGTCTTGTCTGCAAGCGTGGAGAACTGATGCAGGGCGAGGCTGAGAAGTTCGACACAGCTATGGCTGCTGTTGTGAAGCTGACGTCAGAACAGGTGCAGGATATATGCAGAAGATATCCTGATGTTTATCCTGTAAACTTTAACTGTCCCGGGCAGATCACAGTATCCGGTATTTCCTCTCAAATGACAGATTTCCTTGCAGATGTAAAAGCAGCCGGTGGCAGAGCAATCCCGCTTAAAGTAAAGGGAGCGTTTCATTCACCTTTTATGAAGGCGGCAGCAGAGGCTTTTGAAAGAGAGCTGAACAAGGCGGCTATTAAGGAAAGAAACATAGTACTTTATTCGGATGTGACCGCTGAAGTCTATACCAATGATGTGGCAGGACTGCTTTCCAAGCAGATATGCAGTCCGGTACAGTGGGAAAAGATTATCCGTAATATGATCACAGATGGAATTGATACCTTCATTGAAATAGGTCCTGGCAAAACGCTTACTAACATGATTAAGAAAATAAGTACAGACATAAAGGCTGTAAATGTTATCGAATATCTTGCGGAGGTGGAAGGATGTTGAACGGAAAAACTGCAGTTGTGACAGGAGGCTCCCGTGGCATTGGTGAAGCGATCGTATATAAACTGGCTTCAATGGGTGCCAATATAGCCGTTATTTATGCAGGTAATGCTGCCGCCGCAGAGAAGGTGTGTAAAAAATGCGGCCAGAGGTACAGTGTAGAAGCGCGGGCTTATCAATGCAATGTTGCTGATTTTTCGGCTGTCAAGGAAGCTGTAGTAAAGATCAGGGCTGATTTTGGTACGGTACAGTTCCTTGTGAATAATGCGGGAATTACGCATGACGGACTTCTTGCCATGATGAAAGAAGAAGATTTTGATGCGGTTCTGGACACCAATCTTAAAGGTGCTTTCAATATGATCCGCCATATGGCAGGACTGTTCATCCGGGCACGCGAAGGCTGTATTATCAATATCACATCCGTTTCGGGCATGATGGGCAATGCAGGGCAATGCAATTATTCCGCATCAAAGGCTGGGCTGATCGGACTTACAAAGTCCGTAGCGAAGGAGCTTGCACCAAAAGGTATCCGTTGTAATGCGGTTGCTCCCGGATTTATCGCAACAGATATGACAGGAAATCAGACAGACAATCCTCTTTTGGATATGATCCCACTCGGTAAGATGGGTGAACCAGAGGATGTGGCAGACGCAGTTGCATATCTTGCAGCTGCAAAATATGTAACAGGCGAGGTGCTCCGTGTCGACGGAGGCATTGCTATGTAAGGAGAAAAGAACTATGAGTGAAAACAGACGAGTTGTTGTTACCGGTATCGGTGCAATTACCCCTTTGGGAAACAGTGTTTCTGATACCTGGGAGAATATGAAGAACGGTAAAAACGGCATTGGATCTATTACGCTTTTTGATACAGAAAAATTCAAAGCAAAGCTGGGAGCTGAAGTCAGGGGCTTTGATCCCAAGGAGTACCTGGAGGTTAATGAGGTGCTCCGTACTGACCGCTATGCACAGTTTGCTGTTGCAGCCACACAGCAGGCAGTAGATGATAGCGGTGTTGAAGGCAATGTTGAGCCAGAACGCTTCGCAGTTATCTTTGGTTCAGGCATTGGTGGTATCAGCACCTTTGAAACAGAGCATACAAAGCTGATAGAGAAAGGACCGCGTCGGGTTTCTCCTTTATTTGTGCCCATGATGATCGGTAATATGGCAGCCGGTACGATTGCTATCCGTCATGATTGCCGGGGATCTGTCATGCCTGCCGTTACTGCGTGTGCTTCTGGTTCCAACGCCATCGGTGAAGCAATGCGCCTTATTCGTCACGGTTATGCTGATGCTGTGATCACCGGCGGTGCTGAAGCTGCTATTGTTCCTTCTGCTATCGCAGGCTTTGTCAATATGCAGGCACTCTCCTCAGCTGAAGATCCAGATGCGGCATCTCTGCCTTTTGATAAACGCAGATGCGGCTTTGTTATCGGTGAAGGAGCTGTTGCGCTTATTCTTGAAGAGTATGGGCATGCAAAGGCACGTGGTGCAAAAATTTATGGCGAGGTATGTGGCTATGGTTCTACCTGCGATGCCTGTCATATCACTGCTCCTCATCCAGATGCGCGCGGAGGTGCACAGGCAATGAAGGATGCTATGAAAGAAGCCGGATACACAGATAAAGATACTGTTTATATCAATGCACATGGAACAGGTACACCGATGAATGATGTAATTGAGACATCTGCTATCAAGAAAGCCCTTGGAGAAGATAATGCAAAGAAGGCTTATGTAAGCTCCACAAAATCCATGACAGGACATATGCTTGGGGCAGCGGGCGCTATTGAAGCACTGGCTTGTCTTTTTGCACTGAATGAGAGTATTATTCCGCCCACGATCAATTTGGATGAACAGGATGAAAATTGTGATCTGAACTGTGTCCCGAAAATTGCTGTAAAAGCAGATATCACGCTGGCACTTTCCAACTCCCTTGGATTTGGTGGTCATAATGCATGCCTTGCTTTCAGAAAGGTGTAATAAGATGAAAGAAACAAATATCCGCAAATATGCCGAGCTGATGAAGGAGCTTGGGCTGACAGGACTTGAAATTACAGAGGAAAACAGTAAGGTCCGTCTGGAGCGTTCCCTTGCAGCGCCTGCAGAAGAAACTTTATATTCTGTTCCCGGTGCTGCTGCCAATATGCAGACAGCAGCTGGGTCAAAGGATTATATCAGCGTAAAATCACCTATCGTTGGTATATTTTATACGGCACCGGCAGAAAATGCCGATCCCTATGTTTCTATTGGTGATACAGTGAAAAAGGGACAAACTCTCTGCATTGTGGAAGCAATGAAGCTGATGAATGAGATTGCTTCCAATGAAGATGGTGTCATCTCGGAGATCTGTGTTACTGACGGGCAGGTTGTTGAATATGGAACAGAGCTTTTCCGTATCAGGAGATAAGAATATGAACAGAGAAGAAATAATGACTATACTACCTCACAGGGATAATATGCTGCTTCTTGACGATGCAGAAAATAAGGAGAGTACAGCTGTCGGGCATTATACTGTTCGTGGCGATGAATTTTTCCTTAAGGGACATTTCCCGGATAATCCTGTTGTGCCCGGAGTTATTCTCTGCGAGATACTGGCTCAGTCTGCATGCGTACTGATGAAGGATAAAATGAGCGAAGGGAAACTGCCTGTTTATACAGGGCTTAACAATGTGAAATTCCGTTCTCCTGTTAAGCCAGGGGATACAGTTGAAGCACAGTGCCGTATTAAACGCGCAAAGCATCCTTTCTACTTTGCAGAGGGTACTGTTACAGTGGATGGAAGACTTTGCGCTTCAGCTGAATTTTCCTTTGCAATCACAGGAGTGTAAACTATGTTTTCAAAAATACTGATCGCCAACCGCGGCGAAATTGCTGTCCGTATCATCCGTGCCTGCAAGGAAATGGGTGTGGCTACGGTTGCTGTATATTCTGAGGCGGATAAAAATGCCCTTCACGTGGCTCTTGCTGATCAAAGCTATTGCATCGGTGGTCCCGAGGCTTCGGAAAGTTATCTGAACGAAAATCAAATTATAAGCACCGCTATTTTGGCGGGAGCGCAGGCAATTCATCCTGGCTATGGTTTTCTTTCTGAAAATGCACACTTTGCCCGTGCCTGCAGAAAGAACGGATTGGTATTTATCGGTCCGGATCCCGAAAGCATGGAGCGTATTGGTAATAAAGCACTGTTGAAGGAACTGATTCGAAGCACGTGCCTGACGGTCATTCCCGGAACAAAAACAGTAGCTTCTGCCGCAGAAGCAAGGCAGGCAGCTGACGGAATCGGATATCCTGTTATGCTCAAAGCCTGTGCAGGTGGAGGCGGAAGGGGAATCCGTCTGATTCATTCGGAGGATGAACTGGAGGATGCCTACTATCAGGCAACCAGTGAAGCGGTCAGTGCATTTGGCGACGGCAGTGTGTATCTTGAAAAATATATTTTTCCTGCAAGACATGTTGAATTGCAGATTCTTGCTGATGAACACGGAAATGCAGTGTGCCTTGGTGACAGGGACTGCTCTCTCCAAAGAAGAAACCAAAAGCTGCTGGAAGAAACTCCTTCTCCTGCCGTTAATGACGGGCAGCGTCAGGGGATTATAGAGCTGGCAGTGGATGCTGTAAAAAAAATTGGCTATGTAGGTGCGGGTACGCTTGAATTCCTGCTTGACCGGGAGGGAAACTTCTGGTTTATGGAAATGAATGTGCGGCTGCAGGTTGAGCATTGTGTAACAGAAATGCTGACAGGCTTTGATCTTGTAAAATGGCAGATCCGCATTGCGGCTGGTATACCGCTGAATTTTATACAAAAGGATGTTAGAATAAAAGGCTCTGCCATTGAATGCCGTATCAATGCAGGCAGCTGTGGAGCGTTGGAAATGCTTCATGTTCCGGGCGGACCGTCTGTACGGTTTGATACCTGTCTGGTCACAGGCACTGTCGTATCCCCGTATTATGATTCATTGCTTGGCAAGCTGATCGTATATGCTAAAACACGGGAAGAAGCCCTCCGCAAAATGAGGGCAGCACTTTGCGAATTGGTAATTGGCGGCATATCGACTAACATTGAGGAACAACTGCGGATCGTAGAGGATGAGCGCTTTATATCCGGTAATTATGATTTAGCGTTTATGGGAAACAGGTGATGAAATGGCATTACTTAATTTTTTGAAACCTAAAAATCAATTAGAAGAAGGCGGACGTTCTTCTGCTCCTGTCCAGCGTGATGCCGGTGAGCCTGAAAAGAAATGTCCGAATTGTCACAAGGATATTCCGCTGAGCCGCCTTTGGGCAAATGATCTTGTCTGTTCCTGTGGTTATCATTTTCGTATGAAAGCACGTCAGCGTATACAGATGATCACGGATAAGGGAAGCTTTCATGAGCTATATCCTAATATGAAAGCTGATAATCCGTTAAATTTTCCCGGATACAAGGAGAAGCTTGAAACTGTCCGTGTAGCAAGCAGCGAAAAGGAGGCCGTGGTCTGCGGTACGGCTGCTATTGGGAAACAAAAATGCTGTCTGTTTGTTATGGAACCGTACTTTATGATGGGTAGCATGGGTAGTGCTGTTGGTGAAAAAGTAACGATACTATTTGAGTATGCCGTGCAGCACCGCCTGCCGGTTATCGGCTTTACTGTATCTGGCGGTGCCCGTATGCAGGAAGGCTTATTGTCTCTGATGCAGATGGCCAAAATAAGCGCAGCGGTAAAACGACATAGTGATGCAGGTCTTTTGTATATTGCTGTTCTTACTGATCCGACAACGGGTGGTGTGACGGCGAGCTTCGCTATGGAAGCAGATATTATTCTTGCTGAACCCAGTGCAACTGTCGGGTTTGCAGGGGCAAGAGTGGTTGAACAGACGACAAGGAAGACTCTGCCGGAAGGATTTCAAAAGTCTGAATTTGTACTGAAGCATGGATTTATTGACAGCATTATTCAACGCTCCAGCCAGAAAAAGTATCTGAATGAGCTGCTGAAAATGCATGGTGGAGGATTATGATATGAGCCTGGCTGCTTATGAACGGGTGAAGCTTGCTCGTGATAGTAAAAGACCGACAGGGCTTGACTACATTAAAAATGTTTTCGGCGGCTTTATTGAATTTCATGGTGATCGCCGTTTTGCAGATGATCCCGCTGTTGTGGGTGGCATTGCAAAGCTTTGTAATATTCCCGTGACGGTAATTGCAATTGAAAAAGGTCATACGGCAAAGGAGCGTTCCTATCGGAATTTTGGTATGCCTCAGCCTGAAGGCTATCGCAAAGCCCTGCGGCTTATGAGACAGGCTGAAAAATTCGGCAGACCAGTTATTTGTTTTGTCGATACATCCGGTGCATACTGTGGAGTCGGGGCTGAGGAACGGGGACAGGGACAGGCGATCGCTGAAAATCTGCTGGAAATGTCCACGCTTTGTGTTCCGATCATTTCTATTTTAATTGGTGAAGGCGGCAGTGGAGGTGCTCTTGGTCTTGCAGTTGCTGACAGAGTCTGGATGCTGCAAAATGCCGTATATTCTGTCATTTCCCCAGAAGGCTGCGCAAGTATTCTATGGAAAGATGCTGCCAAAGCAGAAATGGCAGCAGCAAGCTTGAAATTAGCGGCTGAAGATGCAAAAAGTATCGGTGTGATTGAACGCATCCTTTCCGAAAATGATATCGGGAAAAAGGAATTCTATGACCGTATCCGCACCCTCCTGATGGAAGAGCTAAAAGTATTGTCTGAGGAAGCTGACCTGATTCAGAGCCGCTATGACAGATTCCGTAAGCTGGGTGTAAGTGCAGTTGTTAAGGAGTGAAAATGAGTATATATAAACAATACTGTAGTGAAATTGTTGATGAAAACGGCAGATTACAAAAAATAACACTGAAATATCCGGATAACTTTAATTTCGGTTATGATGTTGTTGATAAAATCGCAGATGAAACACCGCAAAAACGTGCGATGGTCTGGTGCAACGTAGAAGGTGAAGAACATATTTTTTCATTTGCAGATATAAAAAAGTACAGCAATCAGATGGCGAATGTGTTTCAAAGTGCAGGAATAGGCCACGGAGACCGTGTTATGCTGATCCTGAAGCGGCACTACGAATACTGGTTTGCTGCAGTGGCATTGCACAAGCTGGGTGCAGTGATGATACCGGTAACGCATATGCTGACGGTCAGCGATCTTGTATATCGCATGAAAGCTTCTAAGGCAAAGGCATTTGTATGCACTACCCAGAACGAGATCCCCGGAAAAATTACCGAAGCGCTGGAAGAGGCTGGCATGACAGCAAAGCTCTGGTGTGTACAGGGGGATGCAGACGGCTTTGAAAATATGACAGAAGCTATGAAAGAAGCTTCTGAAGAATTTGAACGTGTGCAGACCCTGACGGCGGATCCTATGATGCTGTATTTTACATCCGGCACTACAGGATATCCTAAAGGTGTAATTCATGATCACAGTTATCCGCTTGCACATATCGTCACGGCAAAGTACTGGCATCAGGCAGAGGAAGACGGCTTGCATTTTACTGTTGCGGAAACAGGATGGGCAAAAGCATCCTGGGGTAAGCTTTATGGACAATGGCTGGTTGGCTGTGCGGTTATGGTGTATGATTTTGATAATTTTGAGCCAAAACAGCTGACTGCAGTTATCAATCATTATGGTGTAACCTCCTTCTGTGCACCTCCCACAGTTTATCGTTACCTTGTGCGTAAAGGCATTCCTGACATGCCAACACTCAGACATGCGACCACAGCAGGTGAAATGTTAGCCCCTGAGGTGTTTCATAAGTTTACAGAACGTACCGGACTTCAACTCTGTGAGGGCTACGGACAGACTGAGACAACATTATTAATGGCAAATTTCAAAGGCTATGATGCCGTGGAGGGTTCCATGGGAACACCGTCCCCCTTTTACAATCTTGAGCTTTTGGGAAAGGACGGAAAACCTGCAGGGATTGGCGAAATAGGGGAGGTTGTTATTATTCCCGAAAAGGCTGGTAAACAGCCAGGTGTATTTACTACATATTTAGACGATGATGAACAGTACGGATATGTCTGGCGTGATGGGGTATATCATACGGGTGATGCGGCATATATGGATGAACATGGCCATTACTGGTTCCATGGACGTTTTGATGATATCATCAAGACAGGCGGCTTCAGGGTTGGACCTTATGAAGTGGAAAATGTGCTGATGGAGCATCCTGCCGTTGTAGAATGCAGTGTGATCGGCGTACCGGATTCTCTGCGGGGTCAGGCGATCAAGGCAGTTGTTGTTCCTGGGGCAGGATATGAGCCGTCACAGGAGCTTGAGCTGGAAATTAAAAATTTTTGCAATCAGAAGCTTTCAGAATACAAATGGATCCGTTTCGTGGAATTCATAACTGAAATGCCTAAAACCATCAGCGGTAAGATACAAAAGACGGTGCTTCGTGGTCAGAAATAGCAGGTACCGCATTAGTTGTAATATAACATGGATTGATTTATAATACCGTTGGCAGAGGAGGAAACTCTGTAAAAGGAGATAGTATGAATAACGCATTGAATAACATGGAGAAAATACTTGACCATCAAATATGTGGTTTTCATCAGTATATATTGACATCTCCTGTACACCTGAATTATGTCAGCTGTAATCTGTGTGCAATGCTTGGGATCCAGCAAAATGAACTGCTAAATGACAGAACAGATCTTTATGCAAAAATGGTACATCCTGCAGATCTTGAAAAGTATCTTGATTTTATCCAGAATATAATTCTGAAAGAACAGACGCTTACAGGTGAGTACCGTCTTATAAAAAAAGATGGTACAGTTATCTGGGTAAGAGATACCGTTACACCCGGGAGACTGGATGATGGAACACTCATCGGGCATTCTGTTTTAACAGATATCACCGATATGAAAAACAGGAATACTGATCTGGTATTTTTGAATGAAACTGTTCCTTGCGGAATTTTAAGATATACCTGTGAAAAACAGCCGAGAATTACATATATCAATTCAAAGATGCTTGAAATCCTGCGTTTTCCAGAAGCAAAAGAGGGGGAAATTGATTATCTGGAAATGTATAAAAGCAATATCTTCCTGATGATCCCCATGGAGGAACGACGCAGATTTTCAAAATATCTGAACCGTGTTTTTTCTGCGGATGCTCCAATCGCCGGAGATATGACATTGCTTTGCTGTGACGGATACCGTGCACATGTTTTCGGGTGGGTTACGAAGTGTGTCAATGAACATGGGGAAGCAGAGTTTCAAAGTGTTTGTATGGATATTACGGAGCGTTATCAGGCGCGGAAGGAGAATGAAAGCAAACGCTATCTGCGGGCTCTTACTGATGTTTATGATAAGATTTTTGAATTTAATTTTGATGCCGGCACCGTGAAATGCCTGTATTGTGAAGAGACATCTTATTTTAAGAGATTTGAAAATATAGCGATGCAAATTGAGGATGCACTGGAAAAGTGGCTAATCGCATCCGTAAATATAGAACAGCAGGATGTTGTGCGGTATTTTTTCAGGGATTATTGTCAAAAGAGGCTGGATGGAATTGACGGCAGACCGCCGCAAGTCATCTATAAGGCCCGTTCTACCAATAACAGCATCAGACAATATACGGGTATATTTATCAAAGTTGATGAATCGGTCAGTCTCTATTGCTGTCGAGAGACAAAAGAGACGGGGAATTCTGCTGCACTGAAGGAAGAAAACAATCAGCTGAAAGAAAAAATGCGGAATTTAGTCACAAAATTTTCGGATGGCATTGCAGCTTTTGAAGTTACAGCAAAGGGCCTGGTAAAGCCGCTGTATGCAACTGAAAATGTCTGTGAATTTTTTGGCTATACGGAGGAAGAATGGCTTCCACTGATGGAATGCTTCACTCCCTTAGAAAGCTTTGTTGCATACAGCGAAGTTCCTTATGAAAAATATATGGAATTACTAAGAGCCGGGGAAGCAGAGTTTGCTTATTTTGATTATCAGTCTGAGAAAGAATGTAAGATCAAGGCAATTTGTTCCGAAAAAGAGCCAAACACAAATTTTTCCCGTTATGTTATGCTTTATTCAGTAGATGGAGGTCTGGAACCGGACAGATCGACCTTGGCGGAGAAACGTACGGTGTCCATCCGCACCTTTGGTTACTTTGATGTGTTTGTAGGAGACACGCCTATTGCATTCCGCAACAAAAAATCCAAGGAGCTTTTTGCACTGCTTGTTGATCGTAAAGGGGGATATGTTACTTCTGAAGAGGCTGTCAGTTTCCTGTGGGAGGATGAGCCGGCAAATACGCTGACTCTTTCGAGATACCGGAAAGTTGCGCTGCGTTTGAAAAGCACACTGGAGGAATATGGAATTTCCGGTATTGTGGAAGCTGTCGATGGAAAACGACGTATTGTCATGGATAAGGTCGAGTGTGATCTGTATAATTATCTTTCAGGAAAAGAGGAATATTCACAGCTATTTAAGGGAAGCTACCTGACGAACTATAGCTGGGGTGAAACAACGTTGGGAGAATTAATGAATGACGAAAGGTGAAAGCTTTTGTGGGCAGAAGCAGCCCAAGTATTATCAGCTTATGACAGATCTGAAGGAGAAGGTGACAAAGGGCGAGATCCGCCCAGGCGATAAGCTTCCCTCTGAAAATGAACTGTCAGCGGCTTACCAGATCAGCCGTCAGACGGTCAGGAAAGCGCTGGCAGTACTTGATAGTGAAGGCTATATTTATGCCGAGCATGGCAGGGGAACATTTTGCCGGGAAAGAGTGATGCACACAGGAAATTCCAGAAATATTGCTGTTGTCACTACTTATCTGTCGGACTATATTTTTCCTCGGGTCATTCAGGGGATCGATGAGGTACTGACCAGAGAGGGATACAGTATTATCCTGAAAAATACAAAGAACTCCAGAAGCCAGGAGGCGAAGTGCCTGGAGGAGCTTTTACAGAAGGACATTGAGGGGATCATCATAGAGCCAAGCAAGAGCCATATTTACTGTCGTCATACGGAGCTTTATGGGAAGCTGGAGGAATACGGGATTCCTTATGTGTTTATCCAGGGGTGCTTTGATCAGTTCAGTGAAAAGCCAAAGGTGCTGATGGACGACTGCCTTGGTGGCTATCTGATCACAAAATATCTGATCGAGACCGGACACAGGAATATCATTGGCGTGTTCAAGTCAGATGATATGCAGGGACAGAACAGACACCGTGGCTATGTACAGGCGCTGCAGGATATGGGAAAAAGGGTGCCGGAGGACATTTCTGTTACCGGCTACGACAATTCCTTTATGGCTGCAGGTGACGGCTTTCACCTGACGACCATTGTTCACCCGCAGGAAAAGCTGGGAGAGATGGCGGCAGAGCTTCTGCTTGATCTGATCCACCACAGGGAAGGTCTGGAGAGCGAACAGATCCTGATTGAGCCGGAGCTGGTGATCGGAAATTCCTGTCTTGACAGACGCTGACAAGGATGGCGGCTGCGAAAAAACAACTTGTAAAGATAAGAATACAAGTTATACCATTACAGTATAAAAGACGATTATTTCACGTATTGTAAGGAGGTATCTTGTATGTTACAGAAAAAGAATTCACTAATGAACTGATCCGCAGAACCTTTAATGAGGCAAATCTTGATGAAAGCTGTGCCGGTGTGATCACATGGATGCATACCTTTTCACCGGCAAAATCCTGGATCCTGGGTCTGCAGGAGTATCGTAAGCCCCTGCTGCATTTCCATACCCAGTTCAATGAAGAAATTCCCTATGACAGCATTGATATGGACTTTATGAACGAAAACCAGTCTGCCCACGGTGACAGGGAATATGGTCATATTGTCAGCAGAATGCGGATCGAGAGAAAGGTAGTTGTTGGCCACTGGTCTGATCCTGTGGTAGTCGGCAAAATCGCATCCTTTATGAGAACAGCGGTAGGTATCGTGGAGAGCAGCCATATCCGTGTCATGCGCGTGGCAGACAATATGAGAAATGTAGCGGTTACCGAAGGTGACAAGGTAGAAGCACAGATCAAATTTGGCTGGGAAGTAGATGCGTACCCTGTCAATGAGATCGCAGAAAGTGTGGATGCGGTTTCTGCTTCTGATGTCAATGCGCTGGTGGATGAGTATTATGAGAAATACAATATTCTTCTGGAGGGAAGAGATCCGGAGGAATTTAAGAAGCATGTGGCTGTCCAGGCACAGATCGAGATCGGTTTTGAGCGTTTCCTGGAGGAAAAGAACTATCAGGCGATCGTAACGCACTTTGGTGATCTTGGGAAATTGAAGCAGCTTCCCGGACTTGCCATCCAGAGACTGATGGAAAAGGGCTATGGCTTTGGTGCAGAGGGTGACTGGAAGGTGGCAGCCATGGTCAGACTGATGAAGATCATGACCGGTGACATGAAGAACCCGAAGGGAACCTCCATGCTGGAGGACTATACCTACAATCTGGTGAAGGGAAAGGAAGGCATTTTGGAAGCCCATATGCTGGAGATCTGCCCTTCTATTGCAGATGGCCCTATCAGTATCAAGTGTCAGCCCTTAAGCATGGGTGACAGAGAGGATCCGGCAAGACTGGTATTTACCTCCAAGGAAGGAAGCGGTATAGCAGTATCCCTTATAGATCTCGGCAACCGGTTCCGTATGATCATTAATGATGTAGACTGCAAGAAGGTGGAAAAGCCCATGCCAAAGCTTCCCGTTGCGACCAGCTTCTGGACACCACAGCCGGATATGTATACCGGAGCAGAAGCGTGGATCCTGGCTGGCGGCGCCCACCATACAGCATTCACCTATGACCTGACAGCAGAGCAGATGGGTGATTTCGCAGCAGCGATGGGAGTAGAGGCTGTTTATATTGACAAGGACACAAAAATCCGTGATTTTAAGAGAGATTTGATGCTCGGAGAGGTGTTTTACCGCTAAATTTTGTGGTATGGTAATAAGAGAAGCAAAAGGAGGGTTACTTGCGAAATGGAAGCAAAAAAACTAATTGAAGAGGGAAAATCTTTCCTCGGAATAGAATTTGGTTCTACCAGGATCAAAGCAGTTGTGATTGATGAGGAAGGAAAGCCCCTTGCCAGTGGAAGCCATGAGTGGGAGAACCGCTTTGATAATGGGATCTGGACCTATACCCTTGAGGATATCTGGGGCGGGCTTCAGGACTGCTATCAGGATCTTCTGAAGGATATTGACAAAACCTACGGCGTTTCTGTCAGTAGATTTGTGGGCATCGGATTTTCAGCCATGATGCACGGCTATCTGGCATTTGATGCAAAGGATGAGCTGCTGGTACCGTTCCGTACCTGGAGAAATACCATTACAGAGGAAGCGGCAGAGAAGCTGACAAAGGAATTCTCCTTTAATATTCCACAGAGATGGAGTATTGCCCATCTGTATCAGGCGATCCTGAATCAGGAAGCACATGTAAAGGATATCGCATTTTTGACCACACTGGCAGGCTATGTGCATTATAAGCTGACAGGGGAAAAGGTGCTTGGTGTAGGTGATGCATCCGGTATGTTCCCAATTGACAGCACTACCGGCACCTATGATGCAGGAATGGTGGATAAGTTTGATAAACTCATCGCATCCTGTGGATTTTCCTGGAAGCTGACAGAGATCCTGCCGGGTGTCCTGACAGCAGGAGAAAAGGCTGGCGTCCTGACAAAGGAGGGAGCAGCACTTCTGGATGTCAGCGGCAGACTGGAGGCGGGAATTCCGCTCTGTCCTCCGGAGGGAGATGCAGGAACCGGCATGGCAGCAACCAACAGTGTCGGGGTCAGAACCGGTAATGTATCTGCAGGAACCAGTATCTTTGCCATGATCGTACTGGAAAAGGCTCTGTCTTCTGTTTATCCGCAGATCGATATGGTAACTACACCGGATGGGGCACCCGTTGCCATGGTACACTGCAACAACTGTACTTCTGATATCAACGCATGGGTCAATATTTTTGATGAATTTGCAGAGAGCATTGGCCACAAGGTAGACAAGAATACCTTATATACTACTTTATTTGAGAAAGCACTGGAAGGAGATGCAGACTGCGGCGGTCTTGTTTCCTACAATTACTTCTCAGGAGAACCGGTTACCGGCTTTGAAGAAGGGGCTCCTCTCTTTATGAGAAAGGCTGAGGATCACTTTACTCTGGCAAACTTTATGAGAACCCATATTTATTCTTCTCTTGCAGCACTAAAATCAGGACTTGATCTGCTGTTTGAGAAGGAGGATGTGAAGGTTGACAGGATGTTTGGCCACGGCGGTCTGTTTAAGACCAAAGAAGTCGGACAGAGGATCGCGGCAGCAGCCATGAATACACCAGTTTCTGTCATGGAGACAGCAGGAGAAGGCGGTGCATGGGGAATTGCTCTCCTTGCAGCTTATATGCAGGAAAAGGAGCAGAACGAAGAGCTGCAGGCATTCTTAAACAGGGTGGTCTTTGCCGGAGAAAGCGGCAGCAGTATTTCACCGGATCCTGCTGAGGTGAAGGGCTTTGAAAGCTTCATGGAGCGTTATATGAAGGGGCTTTCCGCAGAGAGAGCAGCTGTAGAGGCATTGAAGGGCTGAGCTGTTTCAGGGCAGTCGGCTCTGCAGAGGAAAAGAAGAATCCGGAGGACAGAAGAATGTTAGAAGATTTAAAGCAAAAAGTATACGAAGCGAATATGCTGCTTCCAAAGTATGGACTGGTTACCTTTACCTGGGGAAATGTCAGCGCCATTGATACCGAGAGCGGATTGTTTGTCATCAAGCCAAGCGGTGTGGATTATGAGAAGATGACACCGGCTGATATGGTTGTCATGGATCTGCAGGGAAATAAAGTAGAAGGAGATTTGAGGCCTTCATCAGATACTCCTACCCACCTGGAGCTATATAAGGCATTCCCGGAGATCGGAGGGATCGTACATACTCACTCTTCCTATGCGACAAGCTGGGCGCAGGCAGGCAGAAGTATTCCCTGCTATGGAACGACCCATGCAGATTATATTTACGGCGAGGTTCCGTGTCTGCGCTGCCTGACAAAGGAAGAGATCGATGAGGCTTATGAAGAGAATACCGGTCATCTGATCGTCAATGAATTCCAGAGAATGAATAAGGAGGTCATGGCAGTACCGGCAGTTCTGTGCAAGAACCATGGTCCCTTTGCCTTCGGTAAGGATGCCATGGATGCGGTACACAATGCTGTCGTCCTCGAAGAAGTTGCTAAAATGGCGTACCGGACAGAAACCATCAATCCTAAGGTTGCACCGGCACCGCAGGAGCTGCAGGATAAGCACTATTACAGAAAGCATGGTGCAAATGCCTATTATGGGCAGAACTAGGAACTTACTGTTTGACCGGGGAGGTGATACAGGAATAAGATTATTGTCAGCTGTTGCCTTTGTAAAGAAAATGTTAAAAAATAGTCTGAATAATTAAAATTCTGTAAATACGCTTAATACAGAAAAAATCTTATGTTATACTGGAAACCAGATGAGAAAAAACATAACAGAAAGGCGACGATTATTATTGAGAATTAACAGATCGAAATTCAAAGAAAAATTTGTAGAAACCCTAAAGGCAGTATTTCCTATCATAGCGATTGTACTTCTGCTTTGCTTTACCATTGCGCCGATCTCACCAAGTATTGTGATGGCGTTTCTTATAGGCGGAGTGCTTCTGATCGTGGGAATGCTGCTTTTTTCTATTGGTGTGGATCTTTCCATGACACCTATGGGAGAGAGGGTTGGAACAACAATGACAAAGAGTAAAAAGCTGAGCATTGTGATTCTGGTTGGCTTTATCATGGGATTTGTGATAACGCTTTCAGAACCGGATCTGCAGGTGCTGGCACAGCAGGTGCCTTCTGTTCCCAATATGGTACTGATCCTGGCGGTAGCGGCAGGGGTCGGCTTCTTTCTGGTAGCAGCATTGCTCCGTATGCTGCTTTCTATTTCACTTCCTAAAATGCTGGTGATCTGTTATCTGATCGTTTTTGGTCTGGCGTTGTTTGTACCGGCAGATTTTCTGTCAGTTGCTTTTGACTCCGGAGGTGTGACGACAGGACCTATGACAGTTCCCTTTATTATGGCCCTTGGTATTGGTATCAGTGCGATCCGAAGTGATAAGCATGCCTCAGATGACAGCTTTGGCCTGGTGGCACTCTGTTCTGTCGGACCGATCATCGCTGTATTGATCCTTGGACTTATTTATCATCCGGACAGTATGGATTATGTACCGCAGGCTATTCCGGAAATCCAGGACTCTGTAGCGCTCTGGCATATGTTCGCAACAGAAATTCCGGAGTATATGAAAGAAATGGTGGTCTCTCTTCTGCCGATCATTGTTTTCTTTGGCATTTTTCAGCTGATCGCAAGGGATATCAAGAAAAAGACTCTGATCAAGATCGGGATTGGTCTTGTTTATACATATGTAGGTCTGGTATTGTTTTTAACAGGAGTCAATGTAGGATTTATGCCGGCTGGCAATTATCTGGGACAGGTGATCGCAGGACTGCCCTACCGGTTTATTATCGTACCGATCGGTATGATCATCGGTTATTTCATTGTACAGGCGGAGCCGGCAGTATTTGTCCTGACCAAACAGGTAGAGGAGCTGACGGATGGGGCAATTTCGGCAGGAGCCATGGGAACCAGTCTTTCTGTTGGTGTGTCAGTTTCCATAGGCCTCGCAATGATCCGGGTACTGACAGGGATTTCTATTATGTGGTTTCTCATTCCCGGTTATGCCGTAGCATTGATACTGACCTTTTTTGTACCGAAGATCTTTACAGCGATTGCCTTTGACTCTGGTGGTGTGGCAAGCGGACCTATGACGGCAACCTTCCTGCTGCCCTTTGCCATGGGTGCCTGCAGCAGTGTGGGTGGTAATATCATTACGGATGCCTTTGGTGTAGTGGCCATGGTAGCCATGACACCGCTGATCACGATCCAGATCCTTGGTGTGATCTACAGAATTAAGGCAGAGAATCTGAAGAAACATGCAGCAGGTATGGCAGCGACACTGGAAGCCTATGGAGATATGGAGATTATTGAATTATGAGTAAACTAAATCTGATGACAACGATCGTGGACAGGAACCAGGTCAGAAAATACCTTCATCTTTATGAGGAGGAGGGGCTGCAGATCATGCTTGTCACCCTGGGAGATGGAACTGCCTCAGGAGATGTGCTTGATTATCTGGGACTGGAAGCGACAGAAAAGGCAGTGATCTTTTCTGTACTGACAGATGAGAATTTTTATAAGACGAAGAAGAGTCTGCAGAAAAAGCTGCAGATCGATGCACCGGGAGGCGGTATTGCCTTTATCGTGCCCTTCAGCAGTATCGGGGGGAAGAAAGCACTACAGTTTTTCACAGTGGGTCAGGATTTTCAGAAAGAGGAGGAATCAGCCTTGAAGGATACTACATATGAACTTGTGATTGTGATCGCCAATCAGGGATATATTGAAATGGTTATGGACGCAGCAAGAGGAGCCGGAGCTTATGGCGGCACGGTGATCCATGCCAAGGGCACCGGTATGGAGCAGGCCGAGAAATTTATGGGCGTGTCTCTGGCGGCCGAGAAGGAAATGATCTTTATCGTGGCAAAAAAGGAGCAGAAGAATGATATCATGAAGGCTGTGATGGAACAGGCAGGACTGGATACCAAGGCAAAATCCATCGTATTTTCCCTGCCTGTTACTGATACCGCAGGCCTGCGACTGCTGGAGGATTAAACAGCTCAGACATCAGTCATAAATATCCACTTTGATCCTGTCCTCATAGGGCTTTATCAGCTCGTTAACGGCCTGATAAGCCAGAGAGCGGGAATCTTCTATGATCTCATGGCAGTTTGCCTCTGTGACTTTGTGATCATTCCTGATCATACTGTCACAGATGTACTGGTTGATCTCCGGGGAGAAGTGAAGCAGATCCATATAGTTGTCCAGATCTGTTACGATCTCTCTGTCATTCAGGAAATAATACAGTTCCACATTCTCATAAGTAAGAAGTTTTTCCATGGCCTGTTCCATGTTGTACAGGTAGCTTTCCGTTTCTCCGTTCCGGTAGATATTGTCCCACCAAAGCATGGAATATGGTGGAATGGAAATTTTAAATTGTGTTTCAGGGTGGGCCTCGATCTTTGCACAGAGCAGGGCAAGATTTCCGTCAAGCTTATCCTGATAGCAGGTTTCCGGCTTCATATCTTCAATGTTCATTTTCCGGATATAAAGTCCCAGGATCATATCTTCATTAAAGGATTTCCACTGAGCCCAGTTGTAGGAGTTCCCCTCGTCGTAGTCACCGGTCAGTGACTGGGCGATCATGTAGGGGATCTTTTCAAAAAGCACATCCTTATTCAGGAGATATTCAATGTCGTTCAGATGGTTGTCATCATAGAGGTACATAGGACAGCCGGTGCTTTCAAAGGTAGTTACCGGGTCGGCGCAGAGGGCGGAGGGGTCCAGATTATAAAAAACATAATTTATCGAATGATTCTGGAAAGCGATATCCAGCAGATAGCAGAGATCTGCGGTAGCGCCATAAGACCGGATCGCCTTGATGGAGGTGCAGTTAAAACCTTCGTCGAACCAGTGATTATTGTAGTTTTCAGATACAGAAGAACCGGCGATCACGGCATCGTAGTCAAAGTTCTTCAACGAGCCTGCGCACTGGTATTCCTTGTCTGTCAGAACTGCCTTCAGTCCCGGCAGGGGCTTGTGATACTGATAAAAGGGATCAAATGTCACAACCAGAAGGATACACAATAAAAGTAAAACTGCAGTTCCTGTAAAAAAATATTTCAAAAATCTTTTTGCCATGATAAAAATCCTTTTAAAAATTAAAGTAAATAAAGGTGCTGACCTGAGAGAAGGAAATAATACACCAGCAGAAGAGAACAACGATCATTAGAGAGAATTTTCCGGTCAGGGATTTCTCCTCTACGAGCTGCAGGGCATTTTTCCGGCTGATCAGAACGGCGCTGATCACAAGCAGCAGAACAAACAGGATCAGGTAGGCAGTGTTCAGCAGGGAAGGCTGGAACAGATTGATTGCCTGTCTGATCAGGTAAAACTCAGGGATATCAAGCTGAGCTGCAATCTTTGTCAGGTATCCGGTAGAACGGAAGGAGAAAAGATTACGGAACATGGTAAAGGCATTTGTCATGCTGTCACTGCGGAAAAAGAACAGGGACAGGTTGAAAAAGGTAAAGGTGAAGAAAACACCAAGCCATTTTGGAATATAAAATCGGGCTTTTTCCTTTTCATTGCTGCCTCTGACACCGATCAGATGCAGATTGTCAAATACCACAAGAAGTCCCTGCATGGAACCCCATGCCACATAGGTCCAGTTGGCGCCATGCCACAGACCGCTTAAGAAAAATACGAGGAAGGTATTGATCAGGGTCCGCACCTTTCCCTTACGGCTTCCACCAAGGGGAATATACACATACTGGATAAAGAAACGGGACAGGGTGATATGCCATCTCTGCCACAGTTCCTTTACGGTACAGGCCTTGTAAGGGGAATTGAAGTTCACCGGCAGCTTGATATTGAACAGAAGACCAAGACCCATGGCCATGTCACTGTAGCCGCTGAAATCAAAATAAATTTCGAAGGTATATGCCAGGATCACAAGGAGTGTAGAGGGCGAATCCAGAAAAGCAGTGTTGGCAAAACCGTAATTTACAGGAAGAGCGAGAACGTCTGCCAGTAGTACCTTTTTGGAAAGTCCGAGAGTAAAGAGGGCAATGCCTTTTGCGAAATTTTCCCGATTGAAGCTCCGAAGGTGTTTATCGGCAAACTGCGGCATCATTTCTTTGTAAAGAACAATAGGACCAGCAACAAGCTGTGGGAAAAAGGTAACAAAGGTGACGTAATCAATGAAAGGATAATGTTCAGCCTTATGCTGGCATCTGTCTACGATGAAGGAAACCTGCTGGAAGGTAAAAAAGCTGATACCAAGAGGCAGCAGGATATTATGCATAGCCACATTTGTATGGAAAACGGTATTGATGTTTTCAAAGAAGAAATCATAATACTTGAAATAAAATAAAAAGCCCAGATTAAAGGCAAGTCCTGCCAGAAGAAAAATGCGGTCGGACAGCTTTGTCCTGGAAAACCTGAGCAGGAAGCTGAGCAGATAATTGCCGAGTATGCTGACCAGTATGATACCTAGATAATAGGGGTTAAAATAGCCGTAGAACCAGAGTGACATGGCGGCAAGAAAACAGGTGGCGGTCTGATAGAAGCCCCTGCTATTCAGGAAGTACCAGCCAGCCAGTACGAGCGGCAAAAATATAAAGATAAATATATAGGAATTAAAAAGCATAAAATATCCTCCAGAACCTTCGCTATAGTATAGCATGGACCGGTATAATTTGTCTAATGCATGGAAATACTGTGAACGGAAAGAAATAAGAAAAGAGGGTACACAAAATGGGTAAATACTGGTTCATGGTACTTTTGTTTTTGGGTGTTACGGCAATAGGCTGTCAGGGGGATCATACCGGAGAGGACAGCCGGGCCTATGCAGAGGATGAAGCCGGGAGTGAAGCGGTAAATACACTGGTTTCAGGCAGTAAATACAGGATCGTCACAGATGTCATGGAGCTGCGTGACAGTGTGGAAGGGATCCTTTTGCAGGATTACTGGCCAGATACAATGCTTACGAAGGAAGAATTCGCGGAACGGACCGGCATATCAGAAAGTATGTACGACTGCTTTCTGGCAGAGTACCAGCGTTCTGAGGCAGGAGTGGATATGCTTATACTGGTGAAGGCAAAGGAAGACTATGTGGAGGATGTGGAAACGTATCTGAATGATTACAGGGAGGTTCTGCTGAACATTTATGAAAAACAGCCCATGGATGAGGCAAAGATCTTTGCCTCCCGAATTGAAACTATTGGAAATTATGTCTGCTTTGTGCAGCTTGGAGCAAATATCAGTGATCTGAAGGATTCCGGACGGGAGGAAATGGTACGCCGCTGTCAGGAAGAAAATGAGAGAGCGATCGATATGATGGAGAGAAAAATTGCCCTGTTCGAGGATTAGCCGCTTTTCAGCGGTTAACGGTTTCCTCGATCAGGTCAGTAATGGCTTTTACGGCATGGAGCTGATTGCTCCTGCTCATGGCCTCAATATAGGTCTGTCTTGTAAAGTAGAGCTCTGTTATTTTTTCTGTAAGAAGGGCAGGAGAAAGATCATCATCATTCATGACCATGCTGTACCCCTGGGCTTCAAAGGATCTGGCATTGAGGATCTGGTCACCTCTGCTGCTGGCTGCAGGAAGGGGGATCAGGAGGTTCGGTTTCCTTAGGGCAAGCAGCTCACAGATGGAATTGGCGCCGGCTCTGGAAATGACTACGTCTGCAAGGGCAAAGAGATCCTTCAGCTCTGCCTTTACATATTCAAACTGTACATAGCCTTCTGTATGAAGCAGCATATTATCAATTTTATCCTTGCCGCAAATATGGACGATCTGGAAATCCTTTAACAGCTCCGGGAGTGCGTCCCGTACGGTTTTGTTGATGGAAGCGGCGCCAAGACTTCCGCCTATTACAAGGATGACAGGCTTGTTGGCTGTAAAGCCGCAGATATCAAGAGCAGCAACCTTATCACCCTTTAGCAGTTCCTCACGGATCGGGGAGCCGGTCAGGACAGCTTTGCTTTCAGGAAGGGCAGATACCGTCTCCGGGAAGTTGCAGCATACCTTTCTGGCAACCGGGATACACAGCTTATTGGCAAGGCCCGGTGTCATATCGGATTCATGGATGATACAGGGAATGTGCAGAGTTGCAGCTGCCCTTACGACAGGTACGCTGACGAAACCGCCTTTGGAAAAGACAATGTCGGGACGGATCCTCTTTAGATGATCTCTGGCCTGTGCAAAGCCCTTGATGACTCGGAAGGGGTCAGTCAGATTTTTCATATCCAGATAGCGTCTGAACTTGCCGGTCGCAATTCCATAGTAAGGGATATTAAAATCTGTGATCAGCTTCTTCTCAATTCCGTCATAGGAGCCAATATAGGATATTTCATAACCCAGCTCCTTCAGATGTGGAATCAGCGCAATATTGGGGGTAACGTGCCCAGCGGTTCCACCGCCTGTCAGCACGATTTTTTTGATTTCTGTATCGCTCATGAGAGCCTCCTGTTTATTGATTGCCGTTTTTGATCTCTTCCAGTGCCCTGGCGAGCTGGTCAGGACAGGAGGTCGGTTTGAAACCACAGCGGATTCCCTTCAGCTTACTGATGGCATCATCAATCTTCATACCTTCTACAAGGTGGGAAATTCCCTGAAGATTTCCGTTGCAGCCGCCATAGAACTGTACAAATTTAATAATTCCGTCCTCTACCTCTACATCAATAGAAGTGGAACAGGTTCCTTTTGTCTGATATTTCATAATAAGTACCACCTTTCTGATAAAGTATTATACCCAATGATCTGCAATTTTTAAAGTAGCATGTAAGAATTTGTCGAGAAATGGTGATGCATTTATGCACCGCTTTGCAGACAGCAATTATATAATAGAAGAAGAATTTTTAAGGAGGAATGTTATGTTGTACTCATTATGGAAATATAAACTGTTGCTGATCCTGATCATCTTATTCTTTGTCTGTAGTATTATATGCCAGATCGTTCCGGGAGTGATCCTTTCCCATCTCCTTGAGGAAACAGAGAATATGGCAGCTACTAAGAACCGACCGTTGAAACAGTGCAGGCTGAAATATATCAATTGTTGTCAGTTAAACGGACGGGTAGTCAATACTGGCGTTTTTGTGGACAGGTTTATTAGAAAGCTCACCTTTTCAGGGATTTCTCTGAACAGAATAAGCCATATGGCAGGACAGATGATGATGCTTTCCATACTGGTCACAGGGATCTGTGTCTGCCGGTGTCTTTCAGCGGGTGGGACTCTGTTTCAGATTATTCCCTATTATGTGATCAGTATACTGGAGCTTTATCTCTATTTTACACTTTCTGGAGCGGTAGATATAGCAGGACGGAAGGCAGCCCTGAAAATAGAGCTTACGGATTATCTGGAGAATCATCTGATGCCAAGACTGCAGGAAACGATGGAGGAAGAAAGCAGGGAAAAAGAGAAGCGGCCAGCAGATACAGAAGAATCTGTGCAGGAGGGGAACATGCTTGATCTGTCACAGATACGCAGGGACGAACTGGAGGAGCTTCTGCGGGAACTGATAGGATAGAAGTGCTGACATATATTTCATATGCAGAAGCAGCAGACCGGGTGTTTGACTTTTGGGGCAGGATTTTATACTATTAGAGCAGAGTACAAAAGAAAAGGCGGCTCATCACATGTCTGTAAAATGTATTGCCCTGGATATGGACAGAACGACACTAAATGCACAGGGAATGTTGTCGGAAGAAAATAAAAAGGCGATACGCCTTGCCATAGAAAAGGGCGTTCACGTGGTCATAGCAAGTGGACGTGCTTTTTCCTCTCTGCCCGGGGAAGTAACAGAGATTCCCGGAATTGAATATGCGGTCACCTGTAACGGAGCGGAGGTCTATGAAATTTCCACAGGGAGATGTCTGAAAAGCTCCTGTCTTTCACCGGAAAGTGTGGAAAGGATCCTTTCGCTGACAGAGAAAGGTGACGTGACATACGAAGGCTTTATCCGGGGAAAAGCTTTTGCAGGAGAGGAATATGTGAAGGATCCGGTACGCTTTGGAGCGACCAGGCAGGCGGTTGATTATGTTCAGAGAACCAGACAGATGGAGCCGGATATCAGGGCATTTCTGCTTTCCCATAAAGAAGAGCTGAACAGCATGGATATTATCGTGAAAAATGAGGATGTCAAGGAAGCCCTTTGGGCGCTTTTGGAAAAAGAGGTTCCGGATATTTACATTACATCCTCAATAGTACAGCTTATAGAAATCTCTTCGTTACACAGCGGAAAGCACAACGGAGTCAGATTTATTGCAGATCAGCTTGGCCTGTCCATGGAGGAAGTGGCAGCCTTTGGCGATGCGGACAATGATGCGGATATGCTGAAAGAGGCAGGAGTTGGGATTGCTGTAGGGAATGCTTCTGGGCGGGCTATGGAAGCGGCAGATATGGTCGTGCCCCATCATGACAGAGATGGTGTGGCAGCAGGGATCTATCGGCTGCTTGGTCAATGAAGGAGGAACGGATATATGGCAGTAAAAGGGATGGCAGACAGAAAAATGACAGCTTCCTTTCTGGAGGAAGTAAAAGAGGAAGCCGGCAGGGCAACAGAGCAGCTGCTCCTGCAGGCGAAAACAGAGCCGGGTGATATTCTGATCGTTGGCTGTTCTTCCAGTGAGATTGTGGGAGAGCGGATCGGAACCTTTTCCAGTGTGGAGACGGCACAGGCGGTTTTTGAAGGAATCTATGAGGTAACGCAGGCACATGGGCTGTTTCTGGCAGCACAGTGCTGTGAGCATCTGAACCGTGCAGTGATCGTGGAAAAGGAACTGATGAAACGGGATCATCTGACCAGAGTAAATGTCGTACCAAAGCAAAAGGCCGGCGGATCCTTTGGAACTACTGCCTATCAGCGGTTTAAGGAGCCTGTAGCAGTAGAAAAGATCACAGCACAGGCAGGTATGGATATCGGGGATACCCTGATCGGTATGCATCTGCAGCCTGTGGCAGTACCCGTAAGAATAGAAGTGAAACAGATCGGAAATGCTCATCTGGTATGTGCCAGAACACGGGCGAAGTTCGTAGGAGGCAGCAGGGCAGTATATGATGAGGCGCTTTTGTAAGCGCCTCTATTTTTCTGCCAGTCCGGTAAAAATGCAGAAATCTTGAAAAAATCGATATTCTCTGATACACTAGAAAAGATTTAAAGGGAAAGTTTTATCAATATAATAATAAAAGGAGTGTATATTATGAGCAAAGTAACATTTGACTATTCGAAAGCAGCTCCCTTCATTAAGGATCATGAAGTTGATTCCATGAAGAAACTGGCAGAAGATGCAAAGGAACTGCTTGTATCAAAGACAGGTGCAGGCAATGATTTCCTTGGATGGATCGATCTGCCGGTAGATTATGACAAGGATGAGTTTGCAAGAATCAAGAAGGCAGCAGCCAAGATCCAGAGCGATTCCGAGGTACTGCTCGTGATCGGTATTGGCGGATCCTACCTGGGTGCCAGAGCAGCCATTGAGTTCTTACGTCACAGCTTCTATAACGTGGTAAGCAAAGAGATCAGAAAGACTCCTGAAATCTATTTCGTAGGAAATTCTATCAGCTCTACTTATATCAGACATCTGATGGATGTGATCGGAGACAGGGATTTTTCCATCAACATGATCAGTAAGTCGGGTACAACAACTGAGCCAGCCATTGCATTCCGTGTATTCAAGGAAATGATGGAGAAGAAGTATGGCAAGGAAGAGGCTGCCAAGAGAATTTATGCAACCACTGACAGAGTAAAGGGATCCTTAAAGCACCTTGCAACAGAGGAGGGCTATGAGACCTTCGTTGTTCCGGATGATATCGGTGGACGTTTCTCTGTACTTACTGCAGTGGGTCTTCTTCCGATCGCAGTCAGCGGTGCTGATATCGACAAGCTGATGGAGGGTGCAAGAGCAGGACGTGAAACAGCATTAAATGCGCATTTTGAAGAGAACGATTCCCTGAAATATGCAGCAATCCGTAATATCCTGTTAAGAAAGGGTAAGGAGATCGAAATCCTTGCAAACTATGAACCCAGCGTTCACTATGTATCTGAGTGGTGGAAGCAGCTTTACGGTGAGAGCGAAGGCAAGGATCAGAAGGGTATTTTCCCGGCAAGTGTAGACCTTACCACAGACCTTCACTCCATGGGGCAGTTCATTCAGGATGGTTCCAGAAATATGTTTGAGACCGTGATCAATATTGAAACAAGCAGAGAAGAGCTTGTACTGCAGGAAGAGCCTGTTGATCTGGATGGACTTAACTATCTGGCAGGAAAGAGCGTTGACTTTGTAAACAAGAGCGCTATGAACGGAACCATTCTTGCACATACAGACGGACAGGTTCCCAACCTTATGGTAAAGGTTCCTGAAGTAAATGAGTTCTATCTTGGTGAGCTGTTCTACTTCTTTGAGTTTGCCTGCGGTGTCAGCGGATATCTGCTTGGTGTAAATCCTTTCAACCAGCCTGGTGTGGAAAGCTATAAGAAGAATATGTTTGCTCTTCTTGGCAAGCCCGGCTATGAGGCACAGAGAGAAGAACTGTTAAAGAGACTGTAATAACAGATAAAGGAACAGAAAAATTATGAAGATTGTAGTACTGGAAAGAAACAGCGTGGGGACTGACATTTCCATCGAGGGGATCACTTCCCTTGGAGAAGCAGTGGTTTATCCAAATACCGTAGCGGATGAAGTCGTAGAGCGTATCCATGACGCAGAGATCATTGTAGCTAATAAAGTACCCTTAAATGAAGGCACCCTGAAGGATGCACCGAATGTAAAGCTGATCTGTGAATTTGCCACAGGCTTTGACAATGTGGATATTGCATACTGCAGGAGCAGAGGGATCAAGGTTGCCAATATCGTAGGATATTCTACCGATTCTGTTGCACAGCACACCTTTGCACTCTGCCTGTATGTACTGGAGAAATTAAAACGTTATGATGACTATGTAAAGTCAGGAACCTATGCAGCCCAGAGCCGTTTTTCCAACTTTGATCTTCCGTTCTTTGAGCTTGCAGGAAAGACATGGGGTATTGTCGGCATGGGAAATATCGGCAGAAAGGTAGCCCAGATCGCAGCCGCTTTTGGATGCAGGGTAATCTTTTACTCTGTAACCGGAAAGAGCAGCTGTACCGATTATGAGAGAGTGGATTTTGATACTCTTCTTGCAGAATCTGATGTTCTTTCCCTGCACTGCCCGTTAAGTGATCTGACAAGACATCTGATCAACAAAGAGGCACTGAAAAAGATGAAATCATCTGCAGTTCTGGTTAATGTGGCAAGAGGCCCCGTCATCTGTGATGAGGATCTTTACGAAGCGCTGGTGGAGGGTGAGATTGCAGGAGCCGGACTTGATGTAACAAGTACCGAGCCTATGAAGGAATCTAATCCTTTAAGCAGGATTCAGGACAGCAGCCGTCTGATCATTACGCCGCATATGGCATGGGCCAGTGTAGAAGCACGGATCAGATGTGTCAACGAGACTGCAGAAAACATCAAAGCTTTTTTAAGCGGCGAGAACAGAAATATTGTGAATTTGTAATTGACAATTTCATACAGAAGCAGTACGATAGAGAAAATTTAAGAACACCGAAACCGTTGAAGCGGAGATAACGGTGATGATGCTCCTACAGAGAGCCTGTGATTGCTGAGAGCAGGTGGAAAACAAGTCATCAAATGGACCGCTGAGGGTGCAGGGAAAGGCATATATTTAAGAGCCGAGTATTCTGCAACGTGAGACATACGTCAGTTGTCAGAGATATGTTAGTATCTTGTAAGAGTATAGCGCAGGCTGTAAATCAAGGTGGCACCGCGGATAGTAGTAAAGCTTATTCGTCCTTGACAGAATCATAGATTCTGTCAGGGATTTTTTTATTGCCATAAGGAAGAAGCAGGAGGACATATGATCATACCATCTCTCAATGACTTACAGGAAATCAGAAAACAGGGAATCTACAGAACAGCACCAGTCAGCATGGAGATTCTTTCCGATATCAAAACACCCATAGAGGTACTTAAGATCCTGAAAAATGTTTCAGATCACTGTTATCTGCTGGAATCTGTTGCAGACAATGAGAAGTGGGGCCGGTATACCTTCCTTGGATATGATCCGAGTCTTGAGATCACCTGCCTGAACGGACAGATGAAGATTGGATCCCTTACCTTTGAAACAACGGATCCGGGAAGCTATATCAGACAGGTTGTTGCAGATCACAAGAGTCCGAGGTTTGACTACCTTCCTTCCTTTACCGGCGGACTGGTAGGCTACTTCTCCTATGATTATCTAAAGTATGCAGAGCCGACACTGCGACTGGATGCTGAGGATACGGAAGGTTTTAAGGATGTGGATCTGATGCTGTTTGACAAGGTGATCGCCTTTGACAACTTCAGACAGAAGATCATCCTGATGGTCAACATTGATCTGGAGCATCTGGAAACAGAATATAATAGAGCTTCTCTGGAGCTGCGCAGTATGGCAGATCTGATCAAGAACGGTGAGTCAAAGGAAGATATCCCGGGACACTGCACTACACCGGTAACTCCGCTTTTCCAGAAAGAGGAATACTGCGAAATGGTGGAAAACGCAAAGCACCATATCAAGGAAGGAGATATCTTCCAGATCGTATTATCCAACCGATTGGAAGCTGGATTTGAAGGCAGTCTCTTAAATACCTATCGGATCCTGCGTACGTTAAATCCTTCACCGTATATGTTTTATTTTTCAAGCAGCGATATGGAGGTAGCAGGAGCTTCACCGGAAACTCTGGTCAAGCTGGAGGATGGTGTACTGCATACCTTCCCGCTTGCAGGCACGAGGCCAAGAGGAAAGACAGAGGAAGAGGATCTCCGACTGGAGAAGGAGCTGCTTGCCGATGAAAAGGAACTGGCAGAGCACAATATGCTGGTAGATCTTGGAAGAAATGACATCGGAAAGATCAGCAGGTTCGGATCTGTGGAAGTGGAGAAATATCACTGTATTGAAAGATATTCCCACGTTATGCACATCGGATCGACGGTACGGGGAGAGATCAGGGATGACTGCGATGCCCTGTCAGCGATCGATTCCATTCTTCCGGCAGGAACACTTTCCGGGGCGCCGAAGCTTCGGGCATGTCAGCTCATCAATGATCTGGAAAACAATAAAAGAGGCATTTATGGCGGAGCCATTGGTTATATAGATTTCACTGGCAACCTGGATACCTGTATCGCTATCCGGATCGCCTACAAGAAAAATAATAAGGTATTTATCCGGAGCGGAGCCGGCATTGTAGCCGATTCTGTTCCGGAAAAGGAATATCAGGAATGTCTGAATAAGGCAGCGGCTGTGGTAAGGGCACTGGAGCTGGCAAAGGAGGTAACGGAATGATCCTTTTAATTGATAATTATGACAGCTTTTCCTATAACCTGTTTCAGCTCGTGGGATCCATTGATCCGGATATCCAGGTGATTCGGAATGATGTATCCACACCGGGAGAAATTCGGAGGTTGAAGCCTTCCTCCATAATCATTTCACCGGGACCGGGAAGGCCGGAGGATGCAGGGATCTGTATTGATGTGGTAAAGGAACTGGCTGGGGAGATCCCGATCCTTGGAGTGTGCCTTGGACACCAGGCGATCTGCAAAGCATTTGGAGCTACAGTTTCCTATGCAAAAGAGCTGATGCACGGAAAGCAGTCACTGGCAGAGCTGGATCTCTCATCCCCTGTTTTTAAGGGGTTTTATGAGAAGATCCCGGTAGCCAGATATCATTCCCTTGCAGCAGTCAGAGATACGATTCCGGACTGCCTTAAGGTGATCGCAGAAACAGAGGATGGCGAAGTCATGGCGGTCCAGCATAGGGAAAAGGCTGTGTACGGACTGCAGTTTCATCCAGAATCAATCCTGACGCCGGATGGCAGAGTGATTCTTCAGAACTTTTTAAACCTTCAGAAATAAAAATACAGGAAAGAGAAAGGACGAAAAACATGATTAAAGAAGCGATTATCAAAATTGTTGACAAACAGGATCTGACTTATGACGAAGCCTATGCAGTTATGAACGAGGTCATGAGCGGAAAGACTTCCCCCACACAGAATGCTGCTTTTCTGGCAGCACTTTCTACCAAGAGTACCAAGGCAGAGACGATCGATGAGATCGCAGGCTGTGCAGCAGCTATGAGAGAGCATGCGTTAAAGGTTGAGCACGATATGGATGTGCTGGAGATCGTAGGAACCGGTGGTGATAATGCACACAGCTTCAATATTTCCACAACCTCTGCCCTTGTGATCGCAGCAGGCGGCGTGAAGGTTGCCAAGCACGGAAACCGTGCAGCTTCCTCCCTCTGCGGAACAGCAGACTGCCTGGAAGCACTGGGTGTAAATATTGACCAGACTCCGGAGAAATGTGTGGAGCTTCTTAAGAAGGTTGGTATCTGCTTCTTCTTTGCACAGAAGTACCACACTTCCATGAAGTATGTTGGTGCAATCCGTAAGGAGCTTGGAATCCGTACCGTATTCAATATCCTTGGCCCCCTGACCAACCCGGCAACACCCAATATGCAGCTTCTTGGCGTTTATGATGAGTCACTGGTGGAGCCTCTTGCCAGAGTACTGACAAGCCTTGGTGTAAAGAGAGGCATGGTAGTATATGGAACTGACAAGCTGGATGAGATTTCTGCAAGCTCCCCTACTCTGATCTGCGAGTTTAAGGACGGAGAATACCAGACTTATACCATTACACCTGAAGAATTTGGCATGAAAACATGCAAAAAGGATGATCTGCTTGGCGGCACACCGGCAGAAAATGCAGAGATCACACGTGCGATCCTGAAGGGTGAGGACAAAGGACCAAGGAGAAATGCAGTTCTTTTAAATGCTGGTGCAGCCCTTTATATTGGCGACAGGGCAGAGAGCTTTGCAGATGGCATCCGGCTTGCCGGAGAACTGATCGACAGCGGCAAAGCACTGGAAACACTGGAAGCATTTATTAAGGAGAGCAATTCATGACATCCATTTTACATACCATTGCAGAGCATGCAAAGGTGCGGGTAGAGGAAGCCAAAAAGCAAAAGCCGCTTTCTGAGGTAAAGAAGGAGGCACTGGCTATGGAGCCTCTTTCCGGATTCCCTTTTGAAAAAGCGCTGGCAGAAGGCGATATCAGTTTTATCTGTGAATGTAAGAAGGCATCCCCGTCGAAAGGACTGATCGCAGAAGATTTTCCCTATGTGGAGATCGCAAGAGAATACGAGAGAGCAGGTGCATCCTGTATTTCCGTACTGACTGAGCCAAAGTGGTTTCTTGGCAGTGACAGGTACCTGCAAGAGATCACAGAAGCGGTATCCATTCCCTGTATCCGGAAGGATTTTACCGTAGATGAATATATGATCTACGAGGCAAAACTTCTTGGTGCATCCGCAGTGCTTCTGATCTGTGCACTTCTTCCGGAGGAAACGATCCGGGAGTACATCAGGATCTGTGACAGCCTTGGTCTGTCAGCACTGGTGGAAGCCCATGATGAAGAGGAAATAGCCATGGCGCTCCGGGCAGGGGCCAGGATCATTGGCGTAAACAACAGAAATCTGAAGGATTTCACAGTAGATGTCCACAATTCCGAAAGGCTTCGCAGTCTGGTTCCTCCCTCTGTTCTTTTCGTAGCAGAGAGCGGGATCAAAACAGCCGGGGATATTGGTGTACTGCGGAAAGCCGGTGTGAATGGTGTGCTGATCGGGGAGACGCTGATGCGTTCCCAGGATAAAAAAGCCATGCTTGATACATTGAAAGGAATCCGGTCATGACAAAAATTAAAATATGCGGCCTTCGGAGAGAACAGGATATCCGCTATGCCAATGAACTGATGCCGGATTATATCGGATTTGTTTTCCTGAAGGGGAAGATGCGGTATGTCACCTTTGAAGAGGCGGCACGTCTTCGAAGCCTTCTGGATCCGGCAATTCCGGCGGTTGGTGTATTTGTCAACGAACCGGCAGAAAATGTGATCCGGCTGCTTCAGGCAGGGACGATCCAGATCGCACAGCTTCACGGGCAGGAAGACGAAGCCTATGCTGAAGAGCTGAGAAGAGCCGGTGATCACTGTATTATCCGGGCATTTGCAGTCAGAAGCAGAGAGGATATCCACAGAACCTTTGCTTTTCCGGCAGATTATCCTCTGCTCGACAATGGAAAAGGAACCGGGGAAACCTTTGACTGGTCACTTTTTCAGGAGCAGGAGAAACCGTTTTTCCTGGCAGGCGGGCTTTCACCTGAGAATGTAAAAGAAGCAATAGAATGTTTTCATCCTTATGCTGTAGATGTCAGCTCAGGAGTGGAAACAGATGGATTTAAAGATTATGAGAAAATGAAGGCATTTATGGATGCCGTGAGGAGGTAACAGATGTCAAAATCAAGAGGACGCTTTGGTGTACATGGTGGTCAGTATATTCCGGAAACACTGATGAATGCCGTGATCGAGCTGGAAGAAGCGTATAACCATTATAAGGATGATCCGGAATTTAACAGAGAGCTGACAGCTCTTTTCAATGATTATGCAGGCCGTCCCAGCCGTCTTTATTATGCAGAAAAGATGACAAAGGATCTGGGCGGTGCCAAAATTTATCTGAAAAGAGAGGATCTGAACCATACCGGTTCCCATAAGATCAACAATGTACTTGGTCAGGCTCTGCTGGCGAAAAAAATGGGTAAAACAAGACTGATCGCTGAAACAGGTGCCGGGCAGCACGGTGTTGCCACAGCTACGGCAGCAACTCTGCTTGGCATGGAGTGTGTGGTTTTCATGGGTGAAGAGGATACGAAGCGTCAGGCACTGAACGTATATCGTATGCATCTCCTTGGTGCGGAAGTGATTCCGGTAAAGACCGGTACAGCGACACTGAAGGATGCTGTTTCCGAGGCTATGAGAGAGTGGACCAGCAGGATTGATGATACACATTACTGCCTTGGCTCTGTTATGGGGTCCCATCCCTTCCCGACCATGGTCAGGGACTTCCAGTCTGTGATCTCCAAAGAAATCAAACAGCAGATCCTGGAAAAGGAAGGACGGCTGCCGGATGTTGTGCTTGCCTGTGTGGGAGGCGGAAGCAATTCCATTGGTACCTTCTATCACTTCATTGAAGATAAAAATGTGGAACTGATCGGCTGTGAGGCTGCCGGAAGAGGAATCGATACCTTCGAGACAGCAGCAACCATTAATACCGGACGGCCTGGTATTTTCCATGGCATGAAATCCTATTTCTGCCAGGATAAATATGGACAGATCGCCCCGGTTTATTCGATCTCAGCAGGACTTGATTATCCCGGGATCGGGCCGGAGCATGCATGGCTCCATGATACCGGCAGGGCAAGCTACGTGCCGGTAACAGATGATGAAGCAGTAAACGCTTTTGAATATCTGTCACGTACCGAGGGCATTATCCCAGCGATCGAAAGCGCCCATGCAGTGGCTCATGCCATGAAGATCGCAGGAAGCTATGATAAGGATAAAATTATGGTAATTACCATTTCCGGCCGTGGTGACAAGGACTGTGCAGCCATCGCCCGTTACAGAGGGGAGGATATCAATGAGTAAGATCAAAGAAGCATTTGCAAAAGGCAAAGCATTTATTCCATTTATTACCTGTGGAGATCCGGATCTGGAAACCACCAAGGCTGTTGTAAAGAGTATGGCGGCAAATGGTGCAGACCTGATCGAACTTGGTATTCCTTTTTCTGATCCTACTGCAGAAGGTCCTGTCATTCAGAGAGCAAACTTAAGGGCACTGACCGGCAGTGTGACAACGGACAAAATTTTTGACATGGTGCGGGAGCTGAGAAAAGAGCTCACCCTTCCCATGGTATTTATGACCTATGCTAACGTGGTATTTTCCTATGATGCAGACAAATTTATTTCCACCTGTGCAGAAATTGGAATCGATGGTCTGATCCTTCCGGATCTTCCTTATGAGGAAAAGGAAGAATTTTCAGATATCTGTAGGAAATATGGTGTGGATCTGATCTCTCTGATCGCACCTACCTCAGAAAACCGTGTGGCTATGATTGCCAGAGAGGCGGAAGGGTTTATCTATATCGTATCCAGCCTTGGTGTGACCGGTGTGCGGAGCGAGATCCGAACAGATATTTCCTCTCTCGTGAAGCTGGTAAGAGAAAATTCTTCCGTACCATGTGCTGTAGGCTTTGGTATTTCCACTCCGGAGCAGGCGGCAAAGATGGCCGATATTTCTGATGGTGCGATCGTAGGCTCTGCAATCGTGAAGCTGATCGCCCAGTACGGGAAAGAGGCAGCAGGTCCTGTCGGAGAATATGTGAAGTCCATGACAGATGCGGTTCACGCACTGTAAATTTGAATAAATGTGTAAGTGCCCCGGAACCCTCCGGGGCATTTTACTGCTTGAAGGAATATAACCGGACAGGTATAATAATCTCATGGGGGAAATTTACGAAAATTTTTAAGGAAGGATTAATGGCTGGCGGCGTAAAGGGCTAGTCCGGGATGAAATTATGGTAAAAAAATACAGCTTTGGCAATCCCATTGAAACAGATGCAGTTGTAAAGGATATTGCAGAAACTGAATGGAAAGACGGCATATTCAGAAAAGAGGGCAATTCTTTTCACTATACACTCCGGCCGGATGAGATCATTTACGGTCTTGGCGAAAATGTACGTGGCATGAATAAGAGAGGCTGGCGGTATGTGAGTGAATGTGCGGACAATCCGAATCACTGCGAGCATACAAATTCTCTTTATGGAGCCCACAATTTTATCATGGCTGGTGACGGCGTGCAGAAGACCTGTGGCCTATTTGTAGACACACCGGGCAGAGTCACTTTTGATACCGGTTATACAGATATCGATGAACTCTGTATCACCATGGAGGATGGAGATTATAAGCTTTATCTGATCGAAGGCGCATCCTATCCTGATGTGGTAAAGGAATTCCGTGAGCTGATCGGAAGAAGCTATATTGCACCCCGCTGGGCATTTGGATATGGACAGAGCCGCTGGAGCTACAATACCGCAGATGAAGTCAGAGAGGTTGCAGCAGAATATAAAAAGAGAAATATCCCTATCGACAGTATTTATCTGGATATTGACTATATGGAGCGGTACAAGGACTTTACCATTAACCGGGATACCTTTGCAGATTTCGAAGATCTGGTAAAGGAAATGAAGGAGCAGAAGATCCATCTGGTGCCGATCATAGACGGTGGCGTGAAGAAAGAGGATGGCTATGATGTCTATGAGGAAGGAAAAGAAAAGGGGTATTTCTGTAAGGATGAGGATGGCGAGGACTTTGTCATCGGTGTATGGCCTGGCAAGTGCTGCTTCCCGGATATGTTGAATGATGAGGCCAGGGAATGGTTTGGCGACAAGTACCGGATCCTGATCGATAAGGGAATTGACGGCTTCTGGAATGACATGAATGAGCCGGCAATCTTTTATTCTGAGAAACGTCTGAAAAAGGTCTTTGACAAGATGGAAGAATATAAAACAGCCAATTTGGATGTCAATACCTTCTTTGAAATGACGGATCTGATCGGTACGATCTCCAATAATCCGGAGGATTATGCTTCCTTTTATCATAATTATAAGGGAAAGCGTTACCGCCATGATAAGGTGCATAACCTGTTTGGCTACTATATGACAAGATCTGCGGCGGAAGCGTTTGAGCGTTATGTGCCGGAGAAGAGAATCCTGCTGTTTTCCAGAGCATCCTATATTGGAATGCACAGGTCTGGTGGTATCTGGCAGGGGGATAATATGGCATGGTGGTCACATCTGAAGATGAATGTGAAAATGATGCCATCCCTTAATATGTGTGGCTTCCTTTACACTGGTGCAGATGTCGGTGGATTTGGTGCAGATACGACAGAGGATCTGGTCTTAAGATGGCTTGAATTTGCTGTATTTACACCTCTGCTTCGAAATCACTCCGCAAGAGGGACCAGAAGACAGGAGGTTTACCGTTTTTCCCATGTGCAGGACTTTGCGGATGTGATCGGTGTGCGTTATCAGATCCTTCCTTATATATACAGTGAATATATGAAAGCAGCACTTCGAAATACCATGATGTTCAGCCCGTTGTCTTTTATTTACGGAGAGGATGCATTGGCAGGACAGGTGGAGGATCAGCTTCTGATCGGGGAAAATATTATGATTGCTCCGGTCTGTGAGCAGAATGCTTCCGGCAGAGTGGTATATTTTCCGGAAAGAATGAAGCAGCTTATCTTCAGAAAAGGAACCGTTGCAGAGGGGATTGTTTACGAAAAAGGCTTTGCCTATGTGGATATGCCGATGGGCAGTGTGAATATTTTCCTGAGAGAAGGATATCTTTTCCCGGTAGCAAAGGGTGGAAAGTGTGTAGAAGATGTTGATTTTGAAGACCTGACGCTGTATTCTTTTGGAGAAGAGATAAAACCGTATGAGTACTATCTGGACGATGGAGAAACCAAAGACTTTAATATAGGGTCACATGTCCGTATGCTGAGCTGTTAAATGACCGGAAGGCTGGCAGCAGGTTTTGTCAGCGGAAGGGAGTTAAGCAGATGAGTGAAACCATAGTAACACTGAAAAAGGGAGAAGGCCGTACACTGAAAGCCGGTGGTATGTGGGTTTTTGATAATGAGATCGAAAGCATCATGGGACGTTTTGAAAATGGAAGCATCGTGACAGTACATGATTTTGACGGCTATCCTATGGGAAGAGGCTTTATCAACCAGAATTCCAAAATAAGGATCCGCCTGATGACCAGAAATGTAAATCAGGAAATTGACCACGAATTCTTAAGGGACCGTGTCAGAATGGCATGGGAGTACCGCAAGAAGACTGTTGATACGGGAAGCTGCAGGGTGATTTTCGGAGAAGCAGATTTTCTGCCGGGGCTGGTGATCGACAAGTTTTCGGATGTGCTTGTAGTGGAATCCCTTGCGCTTGGCATTGACCGTTTCAAGCTGGAGATCGTGGAGCTGTTAAAGGAAGAGCTTCTGAAGGATGGCATAAGGATCCGTGGTGTCTATGAGAGAAGTGATGCCAAGGTAAGGCTGAATGAAGGCATGGAGCGGGTGAAGGGTTTCCTTTCTGAAGAGTTTGATACCAATGTTGAGATTGTTGAGAATGGTGTGAAATATCTGGTAGATGTGAGGGACGGACAGAAGACAGGATTTTTCCTGGATCAGAAATATAACCGTCTGGCGATCCAGAAGCTGTGCAAGGATGCCAGAGTCCTAGATTGCTTTACCCATACAGGTTCCTTTGCCCTGAATGCGGCGATCGCTGGAGCAAAAGAGGTTACTGGTGTAGATGCATCGGAACTGGCAGTGGAACAGGCTGCGAAGAATGCAGCGCTGAATGGTGTACAGGACAGAGCGAAGTTCATCTGCAGGGATGTATTTGAACTGCTGCCGGAGCTTGAAAAGCAGGGAGAGAAGTATGATGTGGTGATCCTGGATCCCCCAGCTTTCACCAAGTCCCGTAATTCTGTAAAGAATGCAATAAAGGGCTATCGTGAGATCAATCTGCGTGCCATGAAGCTGGTAAAGGACGGCGGCTTCCTTGCTACCTGTTCCTGCTCCCATTTCATGACTTATGAGCTGTTTACAGAAACGATCGGGCAGGCGGCCCGTAACGTGCACAAGAGACTGCGCCAGGTGGAATTCCGGACACAGGCTCCGGATCATCCGATCCTCTGGGCGGCAGACGAGTCATACTATTTGAAATTCTACATCTTTCAGGTCGTCGATGAAAAATAAGGACTGGAAAGTGGCGGTTTGGCTACGGTATTGAGATTTTTTTGAAAAGGAAGCTATGATATTATTATCATGGAAGCAATGAACAGAGAGTGATCGAGAAAATGCGGTTGCTCTTTTTTATTGTGAAGGGATTTACATATGTTATAATAAAACAAATTAACAAATCGAAGTTTGTGATGGTAGATAATATGGAATGGTTTAATGTTTTTGGGCTGATTTTTATTGCAGTCATTATGATACCCAATGTTGTATTTGCGATTAAGTGCAAAGATGGATTTGATAATAAGTGGAACAATAAATATGTTGAGGTCACAGAACAAGTAGGGAGATTGGGTTGTTTCGGATTCATGATAATCAATATTCCGGGAACTTGGTTCGGGTGGTGGTCTGACGAAGCATTTGCACTATATCTGATTGTAGATACCATATTGGTAATCAGATTTCCTGTCCGGATGATTTTATGGATCTGTATGAAAAGCCTTATCAGAGATGCAGTATCGTTTTTTTCGTTTCTTGTGAAAAAACTTTTTTGAAAAATTCGTTGAATGAATTTTAAAAATCTGATTTGGGTATAGAAACCATAAGTTAGTCATGCAATGGTATACTGAATAGGTATCCTCCTGCAGAAGGAGGTCCTATGCCGAAAGAAGAAAGGAAAAAGGGGACACATTTAACTTGGGATGACAGGCATGAAATTCAGAAGGGATTGAAAGAACATCGTACCTTTAAAGAGATTGCATACATTATAGGCTGTTCACCTGATACGGTTTCCAAGGAAATACGCAGGCATCGTTATCATAAGTTGCGAAGCAGGGATGGCATACTTCATGCAAGTCCCAACCGGTGTAAATACCGAAATAGCTGCAGGCGTTGGGATGTGTGTAAAAAGAAGAAGGGACATAAGTGCAGAATTCCATGCCGGGAGTGTATCAGCTGTAATAAGCTGTGTCCTGACTTTGTGGATGCACCATGCCCAATAGAACACAAGGCGCCTTATGTGTGCAATAACTGCCCCAAGTCCATCAGCTGTCTGTTTGATAAGTACCTGTATAACGCTGATTATGCCCATAAGGAGTACTGTGAAACGCTTAGGAAATCCAGACAGGGAATAGACATGACCAGAGATGAACTGGCAGCATTGGACAGTCTTGTGAGCCCGCTGATCAGGAAAGGACAGCCCCTGGCACATATCCTGGCGCATCATGCAGAAGAGATTCCCTGTGGGGAACGAACGCTTTATAAGTATATCAGTGCCGGCTATCTGACCGCAAGAAATCTGGATATGCGGAGAACGGTAAGATATCGAAAAAGAGTGAGAAGCGTTCCAACTCCAAAAATCAGCTATCGTAAAAAAGAAGGACATCATTATTCAGACTATCTTGACTTTATTGCGAAAAACGAAGGCATACGAGTGGTACAGATGGACACAGTGGAAGGAAATAAAGGCGGAAAATTACTTCATACGCTGTTATGGCCGGGAAACAATCTGATGCTGGCATTTCTGATTGAAACCAAAGAAATGAAGAATACCGTAGCTGCTTTTGACTGGTTGGAAGAGACGTTGGGAAGTGAAATGTTTCGGGAACTGTTTCCTGTAATACTGACAG
>OLRZ01000056.1_pt1 | contig 96106 bp, 106 predicted proteins | sample 1671931 | NCBI WGS metagenome assembly OLRZ01 (sample SAMEA3136627, study PRJEB25190) | human gut metagenome | reverse complement strand
TTTTTTTTAGTTATTATCTAAGTCCAGTGGAACCAAGACCTCCTCTTTGTTTTCCTTCCAGATTCTTTACCTCAACTAATTTTATTCCAGAACTTAATAGCCATTTTAACTTCTGCCATGTAGAAGCATGTTGACTAAGTCCGATTTCAAATTGGCAGATTCTATCCCCCTTTTTAATAGAGGTTTCTCTCATTGGAGAACAAATATAGTTCCATTCATCTTCTTCTCCTTTATAAAGATTATCTATGAAACCCATACCATTAGGAATGAACAATCCCATCTTTCTAGGTATGCTGCTTCTTGACAGTATTTTGGCTGTAAATCCTTTTGGTAATTTCATAGCCACTCCAAGTGGTACATAGTAAGTTTCCATTGTTACATTCCTGTATCCAACTTCATTTCCATCTTGATCTGCTCTTTTCTTGAGAGTGCCTGATTGAGGAGCAGGAATGTCCATGTCAATAGCACTTTTCAAATCTATACAGTCTCCAAGTTTACTAATTTCGGGCATGCAGCCATCTACTAATACTTTCACTTTTATCTTAAGCTTCATATTTATTCTATTTCTTTTTATTATTAAAACAAATAATTGTAATCTACTATATGAGGGGGAGTCAAAGCCCTCTTCTTTTTAAACATAATTTTACTTCCTACCATAAAAGAGATACTATCTGCGTTATATCCTATAGCTTTAAGGTACTCTTCTACATTATCTATTTTATTAGCCACCTCCTCTGGTATTTTTATACAATCCACGGTGGAACTTTGATAATCCAATACTACAATTTCCATAATTAAATAGTTATTAGTTAATCACATCTTGAATAACCACAATTCATGCAGTGTGTACAACCTCCATCTCTAACTAGGTTTCCACCGCACTCTGGGCATACTTCTCCCTTAACCTCAGAAGACTTGATATACTTTGCTAATATCCTACACATAGCAGAACTGAAAGAAGTTATATTATCATTTACTTTTTTGGCTGTTTTAGTAATAAACTCAATACTAACTCCATGTCTTAATAGCATTGATGAATATAAAGTAGCGGCTTTCTCCTCTATATTAGTATTAGCCAATTGTAAATCAGATAATTGAATAAACTTACTATCAAAGCTGTAGTGCATTTTACCTTTCTTGATAATCTTTCCTTTATGGGGAGGAATATCAATAGGTCTTAGAGGTCTGAATGCAAAAATTTCATAAGGTTTCCCTTCTAACAATCCTACAAGAACGATAAATTGTTCCCCTTTCACTTTGACTTGATGATAGTCAGCTTCAAGCTCTTTAGGTCTCTTAGGAGCTTGTCTATTACTTATAGTACTAGGCTTTTCTATCTTATTCAAGACTCCTTCCCTACAACCATCTCTATATATAGTCTGTCCTTTATTTCCAGTTTTCCATGCTTCTATATAGATATCAGCAATTTCTTCCTCAGTAACTTCTTTTGGTAGATTTATAGTGGAACTGATGCTATGGGTAATATATTTTTGTATAATGCCCTGCAACTTAATTCTCTGCCTCCAATTAATTTCTGATGCGGTGGATTCATAATATGGACTCTCCTTGAAAGCTACTTTAAGATACTCTATATCCTGCAACCTCTCTAGGTATTCATTACTATTAAAGTTACCTCCGAATGTAGAAGAACAAAGCCACTTTGCTAGATTAGGATGAACCACGGTAAATAGGGTATATTTCTCCCCCTTCACATCTGTGTAGTCGGCTCTGTCATTAGGAGACATACATTTTCTTTTTCTTTCATAGAAAGGTAAAAACACAGGTTCAATACCAGAAGAACATTGAGCCATAATACTCACAGTACCTGTAGGTGCGACGGTTGACCAGCTTATATTCCTTCGACCATAACATCTCATTTTAGCAGTTGTTGAGGTGAAATTTTCATTAATGAAATTATACCACTCATTCTTACCAAAAACAAGTGATTCTTTGGTTTCAAACTCCTTGGATGCATCCCAGGCTGGGAATGCTCCTCTTTCAATAGCCATATCTATTTGAGCATCAAACTGACCATTGAATATAATCTTCATCAGTTGCTCTACATTTTCAATACCCTCGTCAGAGTCATATTTCAATCCTAACATGGCTATAGCATCTGCTAATCCAGTAAACCCAAGACCTGCTCTTCTACCTCTTCTAGTAGTCTCCTTTATCCTATTCCACAGATTAAATTCTACAAAATCTTTTTCATCTTTAACTACATTTATGATTTTATCTATGGCTTCCAGTTCAAGATCTACCAAGTCATCTGCTAATCTCATAGCTTCGTAAGAATGCTTATAGAGCAATTCTTTATCAATGTAAGCTTCATCTGTAAATGGGTCTACTATGTAACTTGTTAAATTAATATGAATTAATCTACAACTATCAAAGGGACCCATTGGTATTTCACCGCAAGGATTTGTCCCGATCATCTTAAATTCTTCATAAACACCATCAGGAGCATAATTATGCATGGTACTTTCAAATATTATTCCAGGTTCTGCAGTATTGTATGCACAATGCATTAGAGTATTCCATAATTTTCTTGCTTTAATCTTTTTCAGATAAACCCTCTTATCAACGGAAAGAGATTCTCCAATACAAAGTAATTTATCGTACTCCATTTCCTCTAGCTGTGATGGATCATAGTTGGCATGTACTGGCCATCTAAGCAAATAATCTTTATCATTGACCACTGCTTTCATGAATTCATCAGTAACCTTCACACTAATGTTAGCACCAGTAACTTTGGTAAGATCTTGTTTCTTAGTGATAAATTCTTCAATATCCGGGTGATTTATATTTATGCTTAACATCAATGCTCCTCTACGACCTCCTTGGGCTACTTCATTGGTAATGTCAGAACATACTTCCATGAAAGAGGCTGCCCCTGTAGATACTTTTGCAGCATTATTTACTTTAGTTCCTCTTGGTCTCAAGTTGGATAGATCATAGCCAACACCTCCTCGTCTTTTCATAAGTTGAACCTGTTGACTTCTAGTATTCATTATACTAGAATAGCTATCTTCTGGAGATCCTATTACGAAGCAATTAGATAAAGAAACTAATTTTCCAGTACCTAGTCCAGACATAACTGAACCTCCAGGGATTACATATTTGAAATTCTTGAATAATTCATATATATCCTCTTCTTTAAGTTCTCTTCTGGTATGTCCATAAGAGGACAGTATTAGCCTATCTTTCTGATTGACGGAAGTATTGTTTATATACTCTTTCTCTATCCTACCAAATTCCTTAGCAAGTCTTCTGTGCATATCATCAGGAGTTCTCTCTCCTTCCATAGCATACTTGTTTTTCCATGTAGAAGCTGCTAACTCATCCCCATTAAAGTAATCTAACAAATCATTCTTCATTTAACCACTCTGTTATTATATTAGTTTTTGAAATATTCGTAGGATATTCTACATTATGAGTAGAGTAATAATGGAGCTCCGATACTATCTTACTCCAATGCCTACACAAATATTGTCTATTTCTTCCATAGATATGATCCTCAAATCCGACAGTATCATCATATATCCATACAAGAGGCTTTTTATTATATTTATTGATTACTATAAATCTATAATCTAATAATTTATAATTTTTATAAAGTTCATCTTTACCCAGAGCCTGTCTTATAAGATACCAGTAAAGCTGGGCTTGAATCCAATAGTTCCAATCTATAAAAGATTTATAAAATTCCCATTCATTCTTTCCAGATGTTTTTAAATCACAGGGTATAATAAACTTCTCTTTATGATCGACTATGAGTAAGTCGGCCATACATCTCAATGGGATCCCATTCCATTCTCCTTTGAACTTTAATTGATAAAACCTCTCTATTTCAGGATTAAACGGGTTATTAGGTTCAAAGTACCACTTAGTCATTCTATGTGTTTTCAATACTTCTACACATTCACAGGCACTCATGTAATCTTTAGTTGATACTAATGTTTTATCTTTGGATAAAAATAATAGAGAGTAATAATCTCTACACTCTTCTTTTATCTTTCTTATTCTATAGGAGGCATACTTAGGATTGGAATAATATCCACAAGATTCCCCAATACTTGATATAATACTGTCTGGTATTTGCTCTATACTACTATAAGATTCATGGCATGTATTGAATAGCATTTTGGCTACCTGAGCCAGAGAGTCACTAATGTCAGGAAGTTCAGCTACCTCATATCTTTTATTGAACTCTTCTTGACCATCTGTAAGAAGAGTATCTACCATACTACCAAATAACAAAGAAGGAGTCTCTACTTTATCATATAAATTCCTCAAACCATTAAATCCTTCTCTGTTAAATCTAGCTATAGTGGAATAAGAATAGGCTTGATCGGACCTATATTCCTCCTCATTTACTTTCCACGAAATATCATATAAAGACTTCATAATCCGAATTATTAAAATCATTGGGCAATTCAAGCCTCATTAAATACACATCTACTTCAGATTTGAGTATATGTAAACCTTCTAGATCAATTTTAGCATATTCTGGTCTTGGGTGTTCACTAGTCACATTCTTTTTTACTTTAAGTATTGCCGAATCTACTAACTCTTTTAATGAAGAGAAATCTCGACTGTCTAAGAATTTGTAACCCAAGTTAATATCTTTTTCAGGAAGTAAACTAATTAATTTTCTAATTCTCTCTACTGGTGTACTATTCATAATTCTTTATAATTTCTATTGCTTGAAGAAGCTGTTTCTTAGTATATACCTCAAAATAAATAGATTTCTCTCCTTTTTCTAGGTGTAATCTATCTAGGTAATGCAGAAACATCTTCTTTTTAATATAGAATACATCATTCTCTATCCCTTTGGCTTCAATATACACATTGAGATTATTATACTTAAAATAGAAATCTGGAGTATATCTAATACCTACCAATTTTCCAGTCTTCTGTACTAGCATCCTCGATGGACAATTATTTACCCCCTCCTCAAGTCTCTTGGCTACCTGTCTATCTGTCTCCTTATCATAATAAGGGGTTATTGGTTGGAACCCCTCCCATAAAGTAAAAGTCTTAGGCTCATATCGAGGATTGAATCCATGTTGCAGAAGGATATTATAAAATCTCTTCTCTATAACACTCTTAAAGGTAATGCTACTATCCTTGCAGACAGTAGCATTCCTTATCTTTTTATTTGCAGTTTTCATTTAAAGTCAAAACATTCTTGCGTTAGCAAATTTTGAAGCTCTTCCAATAATCCAAGAGCAATTTGGGCTTCTCTGGCAGATCTGAAAGCAGCGAAGTTTTTGTAATCCTTGATACATCCTTTTCTCAGGTTATAAACTTTCATACTAATTATATCTACCATATATATGTCAGGGCTATTACTAATATGATCTTCATAATTGGCATCTAGATCGATAGCTATTTCCCTTAAGAACATAGTATATAGTGAAGCTGGACAAATATTAAGTAAGGTAAAAAGGAATTCCATAGAATTCTCTTCATTTAGACTGGATTTTTGGCATATTTTCCTAAGATAATACTCTACATCTTTTTCAGATTTAAGGGGTCCTTCTTCTAGATCTTCTCTCTCTACTATTAAACCTTTTTTAATTAGTTTACTTATGCTATTAGGAAGTACAATAAATTCTTGAATTACAGAAAAGTAATCTCCCCTACGTACTCTTCTTATAACGTCACCCATTTTTACTTCTTCACCTGCTTTAGTGTAATACCTTTTCTTATTCATATTTTTCTGTTTAATGTCAATATTCTTCATACCATTTTATGGAATACCCATAAATATCTCTTAATTTTTTATCTATTTCATCAAATAGATAATGAGGCATCTTTGTCCCACTCCTTGCAAAGTATGCAGGATGCTCAATTTTTAAAATGTGATTAAATCTTTTATTAATATATGGATCAAATGTTTGAGCTTGCTTACCGAATAATACATATATAATGGAACAAGAACATTCAGATAGATTCTTTAATAGTTTGGCTATGAATGGTCTCCAAACCATGACATGAGAACCTATTTTATTCATCTCCACTGTGAGGGCAGAATTAATCATTAATATACCCTGCTTGGCCCAACTCTCTAAAGTTTGGTCAAAGATAATATTATTGTGGGGAATTTCAAAATCTATTACTGCTTCTTTTATCACTTGAAGAGAAGGAGATAAATTCTCTTCTAAGACTTCCTTCCTATTTCCAAATAATACACCAGTGGCTATTCCTTTCTGGGGATAAGGATCCTGCCCCAAAAATACTACCTTCAAATCTTCGAATGGACATAATTTAAAGGCCTTGAATACATCAGCTTGATTAGGACATATAGGTTTGTTTGTATATTCTTTAGATAGTACACTCATTACATGATTAAGTTCTGCCTTATCAATCACCTTAGTCCAACCTCCAAAATATTCTTCTGCTGTCATCTCTTCAATAATAAACTATTAACATTATCCTCCAGAAGATTATTTAAAGCCTCATTCATGTCTCTATCTTGGGGGGGATGAACAGCTCTTATAAACTCCTTAGCATCATCTATTTTCACCTCCACTTCATATTGGAATCCGTAATAATTATCCTCAGATAGGAAAGCAGGTATAACTCTATTGATTATATGCTTCTCTAAGGTACTTGATCTATCTATGAATACCTTTGGAGATACATGTACTATTATCTTCTTAGTAGGGACCAACTTGAAGTTCTCAACCTTGTAGCATTTATTTATCATTAATAGCATCTTCATGTAGCTATCAAATGCTATTCCTTTACATCCATAGTATATCTGATCTTTACAAGATACTTTATTTAAAGTGAGTAACCTAAACAGTTCTTTAATCAATGTATTATTCCCAGAAACTATATTATTTCTAGAATTCAAGGGCACAGCAATTCCTATCCTATGTTTTTTCTGCAGTATTTCTCCAGCTATACTTCTAGGCAGATAATCAAGTGATGCTTTTAATACAGTAGGAATCTCTATATCTACCTCTTTTTTTATATTGGCTTCGACAATTACTCTATAAGGATTCATATTTTCAGTTCCCAAAGACGGGGACTGCAGTACTGAGTAGCAATTAGCTGTTACTGCACTATATAAATTATCTATATATCTTTTTGAAAAAACCATCATGCTATAGTTTTAAAATACATTGTTTCTGCATTATACTCAGTATAGAATGGGAGATCTCTATCTATAAGAGGGTTACACTGATTTGCTACGAAGTTAATAAATAAATTAACTATAATAGATCCAATCATATTAGCCATAAAAGTAGTTTGTTTATAGCTACATACTGTAGGAGCAGCTTGAGAGTCTGAGAATAAATAGGGCTCATATCTTCGTTCGCCATCCGTGTCATCTCCTTTTATACAGAACACTTGAAGCTCTTCTGCTGCTAATCTGCCATCTATAAATAGACATTCCCCTCGTTCTTCTTCTGGTAATCTAGCTACAAAATTGGTCCAATTTCTGAAAGCATCCTTTCTTGCTTTCATATTATCAAATCCACAAATAGTTACTTTACTTATCATCGAATTCTCATCTAGCTTCTCATGCTTAGCTACAAAACTATAATAGTTTGAATAATTCGCTATCATATTTGCTGCAGCATCTACTTTGTAATCCCCTATTTGATTACTGTTATACAGTTGCCCAGATAAATTAACCCTTTCCACTATATCTGGATCATACAGGGTCATTGTATTAACATCTAGTCTAGATAACATGAATACCACATAACTTCCTATCCCACCCAAACCAGCTATAGTAACATCCTGTTTACGTGTTTTATCGAACCAGATAGCAGAATTAAATCTTGATGTTTCCTCACTTATCAATAAGGTCTCAGAATTTTTGGGGATTTCATCTTCAACTAAACTCTGAGATATCATCTCATCTATTAGCATTGAGTATTCCTTTTCACTAAGATAAAATGCATTATCTTTTATTCTGACTTCTCTAGCAGGCATTCCATTCCAGAGGACATGCTCGATGCTAGGAATATTCCCTTTCCTAATTAATTCTAATACTTCTTCTATACTCTGTTGAGCAACTTGACCTAACTTCATCATACTTATTTTCTCCTATAGAATCAAATGTAACCGTTTAATATTTCAATAAATTTTTCTATGTATATATTACTATCAAGATCTTCCAGCTCTTTCTTAATTGCAATAGCACATAATGTATTCATCTCATCTTCCTCTATTCCTTGTTTGATCAAATCTTCATCTATTGTGAACCAACATAGGAATTCTATGAATCCTTCAGCCCATTTCTCAAATATATTCAATCCTTCTTCTCCCTTCCCAAATCTTCTCTCATAGATAGGAACCATTCCTGCTACCCAAGATTTTATATTTATTTTACTTTCTCTAGGAATGACTACACTTCCTGTTACTAATTGAAGAGCTAAAGACTTTGCTAGATCCTTATTGAAACTATATTTCTTCGTAAATTTCAAAGTCTGTTGCTTCCAGCTTAAATCATCTTCTTCCACTAGACTGTGTGCATTCTCTTGTGCTAATGGTTTAAATCTGGATAGAGGCTCATGTGTATAAGAGAGAGTGTTAAATCTACTATTTACTTCCTGGATCTTCTTAAACCCTTCTATCTCTTTAAGTCTAAGTTCTAACTCAGTGTATTTATTGTATCCTTCTATCTCTATATCAAGATAGTAATATTCTAATTCTTCAGCACTAGACCCTTGTGAATTTCTAGTTTCACTAACCTGAATATTCCCGAAGCTAGGATAGCAGAAGCTTTCAGTAATACGCTTATTTATCAATCTTCTGGTTATAGCTGCTGTATAATCCCCTCGATTGTTAACTATTAAAGAAACAAAGTGATTCCTATCCAATCCTTCTTCTTCTAGGGTTCTTATATCTGTCCCACTAAAGAATGTATCCATGTTATTATGTGAATGAATAAGACCCATTTGACAGTCTAATAATTTAGGATTGCTTGCCATATAACTGGCTATATCAGGAGACATATTGAACTCTGTATAAGAACTACTTCCAATATCCATAACATATATATCCTCACATCTTATGATTAGGCTGTTATCTTTAAAAGCTCCTTCAACAGTAAAGAATAGAACTCCAGACCATTCATCTCTCCACACCTTCCTGCATATGCACCTTATTTTTTCTTCTACCTCTTTAGGTATTATCATTTTATAAGTAGTAGCACTCTTGGTCACAGGAATCCTCTGTTCCCCTACCTTGTTCTGATTTATCTCCAAAGTTTGATTTACTTTCTCCATATATACAATTTATTAATTTTAATATTTTACTTAGTATATAACTTATTATTCCCGGAAGTAGTATGATAGTTGGAGTAGCGCCAGTGTCATTCTCTTCTGCTATGTGGACCACCACTTCTTTTCCTTTAAATGTTCCCATTACCCCTAAATTAGCTTCATTGCTATTAAAATCTTCAATATTATCCTTTATTTCATATATAGTGTCACCGATTATATATACCTTCATTATAATTTTGGACATTCCTGTGTCTAATCTTCCTATAACCTTCTTTGTGTACTTATACCTTCCTGTAGTGTTGAACCAATCAATGAATTCATTGCTTACTAGTATCACAAATTCTGTAGGGCTCATACCAATGGAGTAGCCTCCATTCCTATAATTGAAGGTCAACTTTTTTTGTTTTATAAAGTATTTCATGAAGTCATTGATCATAGGTATTAGATGTGGTTCCATCCATACTGATTTACAAGGATTAAGAATTAATTTTACTTTTGAATTAACATTATAAAAACTTACATCCTCTAATCTTTTATAAGGACCTCCACTCAAAGATTCTGTTGCTACATATTTCTCCAATTCTACACAAAACAATTTCCAAATATCTAGGTCATAATGAGCATTTAATCGATTTACTGTGTTTCTTATAGGGCCAGACCCTAAGCATACATCAAGAAACCTTCTATAATTTCCCCTAGGTATTCCGCATGCATGGGAATGCATATAATCATTAAGATATTGTACTCTTGTGTATTCACCTCTATTAAAAGAAAAGGATCCTACCATAGTGCCTGCTGTATCTAGGATGACTCTGACATATAATTCGGTAATATCTATAAACACATCATGCTCATTACTGACTCTTACCTTTGGAAAATATATGAAGACATGGAAAAGTTCTGTAGATAATAATCTTAATAATATCTCTTTTAGAATATTAGGAATGCCACTTAAATCTTCGTCTGATATATCCTTCACAAGTGCTGTACTAGGTATATTCTCTGGAAGTGATAATGTATAGGAAGATGCTATATCCTCGATTTTGGTTTCTCCATAGACCATTAAGAATTTCTCCTCCATTTCTGAAACAGTAGGAACACCTTGTAAATCTACCTTATCTTCCCCGAAAAAATCCTCAAATACTTGTAGCACATTTGTTACATTTTGAAGATGTTCCTCAATTATGGTTTTTATAACTTCTCTAGTTTTTTCTCCTACCATATTTATATAATAAAAAAAAAGCAGGTAAGAGAAACTCTTACCTGCTAATTAATAAATCTTTATTAAATAAATTTAAACATTTCGTCGATTTCATCATCTGTGTAGGATGAGTTGACTTTATTTAGTTCTGCGGGCTCAAAAGAAGGCACAATATGCTTCATGATCTCACAAAACTTGGCGTTGGTGATAACAGATTCTTCTCTCAAAGAATCTGATATTAGTTCTACAGCTACTTCAAGATTCTTTACTTTCTTCATTAATTCATCATTAGGTCCTACCGTCTCAGCAGATTGCTTGGGGGCATATCTATGATATTCAATTAACTTGAGAAGGTCTTCAGATTTACATCTGGTATAATCCTTTTTATACTCTTCAAGACAGACCTTCTGCAGGTTGTACTCCTTGATGAGAGCATAGATCTCTTTTCTGTTCATAGCTCCAGATCTAATCTTCTTATTAGGAACGGTTAACATAAATACAAGTTCATTGGTAGTCTGCCCCTTATAGGGAATATCATGAGGGAGAACAGAGTCATTATTGATCAACTCAGTCTTTGAAACCCCTTCATAGAATACCATATCTTGATAATCTATGTTTGCACTATCTAGATCTCTCTTCAGTTCTCCTAATGTAGTAGCACTAGACATGATTACACTTTTTTCCTGATTTTTCGTAGATACGATTGTGATTTTTCTTGCTTCCATAATTAAATCCTATTAATGTGTTTATTGTTTGTAAAATAATCCCTTTATTATTTTAATAAAATCTTCTTTGTTTTGAAGGAAGTGGTATAAATCGGACACATCCTTTCCTCCTTCAAATTTCGGTAATGTTAAATTAATAAATCCGGTAGATTTAGCCAATTTTTCTCCATCTACAAGTCCTGCTTCATCATTGTCAAATAATATGAATATTCTTTTATACCTTCTTTTAAGTTCATTAATAGCCGTGTTGCTCATTCTATAGCCTTCCCCCTGAACAGCCAAAGAGGGAATACCAGTATTAGCCCATAGACAAAGGGCGTCTTTCATAGAGGAACATATACATACTATGTCTCCATATTCAGGTATCTTTGTCCATAAACTAATTACTGATAAGTCATGTTTATTACTCCACTTGTATCCATCTTTGTTGAATGGTTGATAGATTTTTAGGGTAATTTTCCCATCCTTTCTCTCAACATATGCATATGCATATTTATCTGCTCTATAAACTCTTCTTACTCCATCCTTTATCACTATTTTGTAAGATATAGGATGAACATCAGCATATTTTAACCATTTTAGGGTTATTCCATAGGATTCCCAATACTCTATATCATACCTCTCCCATTCTCTTACCTTACATTGTAGGTCTGTCAATTTATTATATTTTCCAATAGTGACTGTATTGCATGGGCTGTATGACTTCATATTGGAACCATTAGAAAACTTAGGTATATCCTTGTTTATTCTCTCTAATACTTCCACATATGACATTCCCCACATTTTAGATAGGAGATCGAATAATCCTCCTCTATCTCCTGTAGACAAGTCGGTATAAAATATTCTTTTGCCATCCCTTGAATATAATCCAAAAGAAGGTCTTTTATCCTCTCTGAGAGGGGAATTGATTATACAAGGTATCTCTGTGATACCTAAATAAAAGTATAGAATACTAGATTCTGTTGTTTTCTTCAGTATGTCCTCTAAGCTAATTGAAGATCTTCCAGAGATAAATGGCATATTCACATTATTTTTCTATTTATTATTATTTATCAAACCACGGAGAAGATTGCACTGGCATATCAAAAGGAGATTCTGTCTGGGTTGTGTTATTATTGAAGTCGGTTGGTTCTATTGTATATTCTTTTAGGTCACAGACTTCAAACTCTGTAGTAGGATAAGCTCCGGCAGCTTTTCTATCTTGGAGTTCTGCATCTAGCTTACTATAATCCGTCACACTGTTTTTCAAGAACTTTTGAACATAAACAGCTTGATATTGTTTGCCATCTTCAGTAGTTCTTACCCCAAATAGACCTTTGACCCTATTCTTAGGCTGCAAAGAGATTGCTTCTCTCAATTCCGAATAATCTCCTTTGAAATAATTTTCAATCTTATCCAATCTAGCTTCCGCATCAGCTTTATTAGGAAGTTCTACCACTTCTCCATTAGATTTTCTATAGGATTTATTAGGAATATTTAAATATGCCTTTAAGAATCCTGTAAGATCCTCTTCTCCTATGTAAGCCGGTCTAAAATCAGCAGGTTCAAACCAACTAAGATTAGCTGGAACAGTGCCAGATTTTGCATTCTCTATAGGTAACCAAGTAGTTTCTCCATATTTATTTATTACTTGAACTTTGCTTCTGTCCCTATTATATCTAACCTCTTTAGTAATGAAGAAAGGTATTTTAGTTTTCATGTCGATTCCATTGCATTTCTCAGGGTCTGTCTGTACAATAAAATCTATTCTTACTTGAGGAACTGTATGTTTATCCCCTTCTGGACCTACTTCAACTTCACTTAAATATGAAGGATCATCATTGATAGTAGTATTGTACAATTTTTCTAGTGTTTCCTTATCAGGATTAACAGCTAGCACACTTACTGAACCCACCCCAGTGTACTTTTTAACTACATTACCTTCTGTAGATTCACTGCCTGTAGCAAAAGCCATAAAGATTTTGTTCGTCATACTTAATATTTTTTAATATACTTAATAATAAATATTGTTTACTTGCTATTTCTTAACTAAAGCTGGGACCTTCAGATGGTACATCATCATCCATCTCAGAACATTGGAAGAATTCATCATGGATTTCATACACTTTCTCTTTCTCATTAAATACTAATACACCCTCTTTTGGTTCGTACTTAGTTATTTTAATAGGTTTCCCGTTTCTATCCATTTTACCAGTATCCTCAACTACTCTGGTTATTAGTTCCTCGCTAGTATGTCCTGTGAGCATTTTTACTCCAACTTCATGACCCTCTATTTCATTAATCAAGTTATCGCATTCCTTACTTAGCTCTCTTATCTGTTCCATTAATTTATTCTTTTTAATAACCAAGGAACTTACATTTTGCGCTACTCTTTTTATAGTAGCTAATTGTCTAATTGAAATTGTTTTCATGTTAATACACTAAAATTGTTTTGTTGTTACTATCTTTTACTTCTACTATATTTAATTTACTTTTGTAATATTCTACTATTTCAGTAAGATATGTACCAATAATCCCAATACTTAAAAGGATCTTAATAAAATGTTTTGTTAACTCAACATCTTTATTGTGCTCTTTACAACAATATTCTGTGAATAGATTAATTACTTCTTCTGTTTCAATAGCTCCTCCTCTTGTAATTTTATCTACCACTCTAATTATAGTTTCCTTATCCATAATACTCCTTCATAGCCTTTGATACTATACCAAGATCATTTGGTATGAAGTCTTCATTGAACATATCTGCTGGAGATTTAGCAGGAATTTCTACCAATCCATCCATAAACCTGTGAGTATAGAATCCATAAGTTGCTTCTCCCTTGTCATTATACTTGATAGCAGAATAAAGTACCATTGGTACAACCTCTACTGGATTATACTGATTATCAATGAGCTGTCCTATAGTACTCACCTTGTAACCAACTATAGTTTTATCGCTTTGAACTTCTTCACTATGAAGAATCAAGAAAACATTAATATCTTCTCTCATTGATTCTATAGTCGAGATAATCTGCTGAAAGTGCATAGCTAACTCTGTATATTTACCATATCCAGTCTCCTTTGCTCTTTTGAAGTATTCCTTTCTCATAACGTATATAGCATCATCTAATATTACATTATGAACATGTGGAGCTCCCTTATCTATATTCTGCAACAGGCTTATAACTTGAGAATAGTCATCTACTCTAAATAGATTCTTCTTGTCTTTGTTATAGAGCTTATTACTATCTTTGAATGGAAGTTTTTTACCTAAAACATTCAAGACTACTACCTCGCTAGGATCTAATCCTTTTATACTACTGGATTTGCCAGTACCACTCTTACCTAAAATAATTACTGCATTTGCCATCTGTATTACTTTTTTTTTTCTCTGTTACTAATGAATTTACCATATGCTTCTGTTACCCATGTGTAGAAATTACTTAATTTACTAAATTTATGGTATAGCATTCTTGTGTTTTCCTCACTCTTTCTGTATTTGAAGAATAGTTTGGATGTAATACCTCTTAACTTATTCAAGTACTGATACACTTTTTGTATATTCTCCTTGTCACCAGGTTTAGGAAGTTCTTCAAATCTACACACTGCTCCATCGAAGAATAATGGGCATAATCCACCCATTTCTCCATCTCTGTTGACGATTACTTCTAGGAATCGTATATTATCTTTAAACTTAAGAATATCATATCCTTCATATTCCTTAAGTGCAAATCGGAAGGGAGAAAATAAACCAAGGACTACATTACTATCCCTCGAAGTATATTTACTATCTCCTAATCCCGCAACCGAGGGTCTTACTTTCCCTATTTTAAAAGCTTCATTGCCTTCTTGTTCAAAGGCTTGCTGCTGAATGACTACTGGAGAATAGTGATATCTGTTTCTTAAATATTTGGCACAATATTCACTGAGCTTGTCAACAGACTGCTTTAATGTCATCCCCTTCTCAGTATCTATAAGATTGATAGTATCAATCATTATAAGTCTGTACTCATTCGGATTATCCTGTTCATATCTATCAAATACTTCTCTCTCCTGAATTATCCCTAACTCATCTTTGTACTTTCCTACTTTACGATACACTTTTCCATGTTCCTCAGCATATTTTACACAATACTTATATATACCTGTCGGGTTACATGCTTCATCAGGAAACACCACATGTTCCTCGAAATACTTAATTATGTCTTGTACCTCATCAGATTTAATAATATCTAGTATCTCTTGCGGAACTGCTTTAGTAGTACTCCTTAAATCTCTTGGGCTGATTCTTATCTTTCCTTCACTAAAGTCAAATAGCAACCATGATATAAATCTTTGCAGTATCCTCTCAGGAGTTTCTTCAAGAGGAAAATATAATATCTTTATATCTATATCCGCTTTTGTATAATAACAAAACATTAATGGTTTATAGATAAAGGTATATGATGCAAATTGCGATTTGCCTCCCTTAGTAAAGCTAGTTATAGTGTAATAACAGGATTGTTCTATACCTACAAAGTCAGTACTAAATCTCTTGAAGGGAGACGGAATACAGTTCAATTGCCCATTAAGGATTCGTTCTCTTCTGATGTTGAGATTATCTAATACCCTTTCTCCTAATGTATTCATTTTAATGTAGATGTCCAATCATTACTTAATTCTTCTTCTTGACCTGCATTCTCCATGTAACTAATTAGTTCAGAGTCTCCCTCTACTTCACCTGCAGCTCCTATTTTTTCCTTGAATATAAAATATTTCAGTAACCTCATATATGTATAATTCCCATTAAATCCTTGCACATATTTCTCTGCTGCTTGAATTATTTGTTCATCAGTAAATTTATTTCCATATTTCCTGAAAAACAGCTTGAGTCTTCTTACAATCAAGGCCACTCCTTCTGCCCAGTAATAATTAGTGCCAGCCTTCTTCCCTTTGGGAAATATTGCCTTTAATCTTTCAGCCAAACTGACTAATCTATCCTGAGGCTCCTGTTCTTTGCTAGAGTCTAAAATGACTGAATCTATCATTCTGGAGCCCTCATTGGTTAACCTCCACCCTATAGGCTGTCCATCTTCATTTCTAGCTGCTGTAATAAAACCTTTTTGAATTAAGCTTACTTCTGCTTTACTCAAGTCGGCTTTATTACATACAGCCAGCATTAGAAGAACTTCCCCCAGACACACACCATTTTGTCTTATAGCCTCTTCACTTAAACATATTGTAGTCATAATTCTAAGTCCTCCAATCTGTCAATCTTAGTTACATATTTCCTATCTACTCCTTCTAGAACGTTCTGGAGATATTCAGTATCCCTCGTATTTTCATAATAGAATATAAATTGAATAGGATCTTCAGCTCTTAAACTTCTACCGAATTTCTGGATAAATGCTCTTTCTTGTCCATCTAGTTGTATAATTATTCCAACTTCGATATCGGTTAGGTTTTGCCCCTCCTGTAACATTCCAACAGCAAACAGGTTATTTATTTTCTTACGATTAAAATCCTTTATTATCTGTAAAGAATCAGTCCTCTTGGAATGTATGGCATTTTGACCTCCTAATTGTTCAGCTTGTTCTATGCTAGTACAGAAACATATAAACCTTTTATCTCTAATCTTATGTAATAGAGTTCTTACAAGGTCTGTTTTTAGTTCTCCAAGAAATCTCTTTCTTTTTGCTCCTGTTTGAAGCCACTTGTTTTTAATGAATTCTTGTCTTCTTGCTAAAAACAGTTTCTTCCAATACTCAAATTGGCCAGACAAATAATTATACTTCTGTTGCTCAGTACAGTGTATAACTAGAGTTGCATTCGGGTACTTATACTTGTTCTTTAAATACGTCCATCTGTCTGGAAATGAACAGTTGTAAGTAACCCTATCCTCCTTTCTTCCCCACTCCTCTATTATAGTGCAAGTCTGGTGTTTATCATCTAGGGACAAGGGAACAAGATATACTCTAGGTTTGGGCAGTATCTTCCACTCAATTGCTTTTTTAAGTGGAATTTTTGAGACTATAAATTCTCCAAAAATTCTAGTTACAGCTTGTATTGTACGCTCAGGAAGGGTAGCAGATAATAAGATTACATTATCTACAGTCATGCTAGATAAAACATCTATTTTCAAATCTGTTCCTAAGTGATGTGCTTCATCAAAGATAATTAGGTCCCACCACGTATCCCTATACTTGGATAAAGAAGCATAGCACTCTATCTTAATACTGTTAGATTTAAACTTCCATTTAGATAGTTCTACCTCCCAGTTTGATTTATGGGCAGTTTCAGCTACTACTAGAAGAACTTTTATGTTTCCATCTTTTTCTTTATCCTGTAAGTAGTTGGCCATTTCTATAGCTGCTCTAGATTTCCCCAAACCAGTAGCCCATAATAGGGCTACTCTTGGGTTCTCTATAATTAATTCAACTGCACTTTGATGAAGATTTTTTCTATTCATATAAGCTCCTTATTAAGAAATTCTGATATAGACTGCATCATCTTTGTAAGTTTAGGACTATTCTCTTTAATCTCTACTACCCATATTGTACACTCATAAGGGTCATCAGGATAACTCGTTTTGACTAATATTTGTATTATTAGAACTATAAACCATGCTATATTAAACCATGGAACTAACAATAAGAGCAGCATTATTATACGCATTGGAGTAAGAGGAAGTCTTCTACCAGAAGTCATGTCTAATCCCCAATGCTGGGGATAATAACGAGGACCTGCGGATGTTTGATTATAGTCATATACGGTAATATTCTTCCATATGAAGCCTATTACCATCATAGCTATTACTACAAAAATAATCATACTATTTGCTTATTTTACTTATATCTAAAAATACTCCACTATTTCCATTAGAGGTTACTGTCGGTACAGTGCCATTCCATTTCTCAATCCACATTTGTTGTAATATTTGAGGAGTTAAAGATTTGGTTCTTAGCACATTAGCCTCATACTCAGCCTGTGCTGCTATTACCTTCTTTTGAGCCTCAGCTTTAACAATAGCTAACTCATTCTCTGCTTTTTGGCTCTTTTGTACAGCCTCATTTTTACTATTTATGGCTTCTATCAGAATTTTAGGATATTGTAACCCTGATGTAAGTTGTTCAAGTTGGAAATTCTCTTCTAATAATTCCTTAGATAGTTTATCCTCTATTGCTTTTTCAAATTCTTCTCTCTTACTAACTAATTCATCAGTAGTATAAGCATTTAATTGTATTCTGAAAGCATTTCTTACATAGTTGTATAGTGTAGTATTAATAACCTCTGTAATATTTACCTTTCTGTATTTCTTAAATACTTCAGCTGATTTACCATCGACTATCTTGAGAGAAATAGTAGGATCTACTACAAAAGAACTACCATCTTTAGCATTGACACTAAATGGAGGATAATCTACAGTTTGAACGAATGTTGGATACTCATAAATAGCAGTTGTTATAGGATTATACCATACCATTCCAGTTACTAATGTAACTTTATCAACCCCTTTGTCGTCTCCATAAAGATTGACTTTGATACCTTCATAACCTGCATCTACTCTCTCAGCACAACTAGATACAGAAAGTATTAGTAATGCAACTAGTAATCCAAAAATAAATTTACTTTTCATCTTTTTTACTTTTTAATTTTATTATTGTTAAACATTTGGTTTTGATTGAAATAATCGATAGGAATATGATAATAAAAAATCCAATTATATTCTCTACTGTATTAGATGTGGACATCATTACTAATCCTATATTAAGTATAGTAACAAATAGGATAAGCCACACTGCTAACTTAATTATTGTGCTTGTTCTCATTTTTGAATAGTATTATCAAGAGTAGAATTACCAAACAGTCTGTATTCTTTCTCTTAGCTGTTTATTATTACAGCATATATAGTTAAAGAGCTTACTAATGATTTTATATGTATCATAAATATTACATAAATCCCCTCCCTTTTCATCTAGTTCGTTTGATACACACAGCATATCCAATTTGTTCTTTGAAGCTTCCATAGTATTCAACACTTGATTAGTTAATTCGATTACGGTATTTCCTGAAAATATAAAATCATCTACCATTATGACAGGAGAATTAGTCGGAATACAAAGAGATCGTCCCTCATGATGACTTCTTGGAAATCCATATACTACAACATCTCTTCCCATTTCTACCAGTTTGGTAGCTATTCCACCTAACAATATATTTCCAGATCTATTAGTTCCGACTAAATATAATGTTCCTATCTTCTTATCATATACTTTCAAAATGTTCTGAACTACACTATGTATATAGTCAACGTTCAACATAAAGTATTCCCCAGTAGGGTAAGTGCAATCTACATATTTGTCATAGTATAGTAACTTTGCATTAGTTGTTTTCATTATTATTTACTTTAAGGTAAAAAAAAAGCAAGGTAAGGAGGTACTTACCTTGCTTTATTCCATTATTGGTTAATCCTCAAATATAACATAAGAATCAACTATACCTCCAAGAGATTTGGCCAGCTCATTGACATTGAACTCTACTCTAGCTTTTACCGGGAGGCTCAACCAATATGATTTTCTGTTCCAATATTTTTTTGGAATATCATCAATCATTCCTTCATAAGCATCTCTACTTATGTTTATAGTCTGCTTGGCAGGCTTGAACTTTCTAGTAGTATAATGTATTACCTCCGGCTTTTCCTTTTTCTTTCCATCTACTCTTATAGTATGGACGATTACCTTCTCCGGATCTTCTGCAGTTTCCTTCTTAAATATCTTCTTTCCATTTTTTAATACTTTTACTTTACGAGTTGTTTTAAGGCACTCCTCCTTGCTAAACATTGTTCTTCCTGGAAGAATAATGGTTAGACTTAACTTAGTTTCCATCATATTTAGTCGATAATTAGGGTATCTTTATAAATATTGTCTCCACATTCATCACAATGCGCTATTAATTCTGATTCTCCCATTATTTCTACTGCTTGAATTAGTAAAGTTCTTAATAACTCCTCATTATCTATCTTCTCTATGACCTTTAGAGCTTTCTCTTTAAATTCTTTGGGATCTAAATCTATAGTCTCAACTCCATCTATTGTTAAAGAATGAGCCATGCATCCAGATGTATATTCTATTTTCATGTCATTTAGTTAAATTTTCTGTTAATATCTATCCTCATTTCCATATTTGTTTTTTTTATTTCAATTCAACAGGTTCATCTTCCCATGTAAGATCCCTACCTATAAGTTTCTTAATAGAGCCTTTTGGGAGAACAACTAAGTAATCTAATTTGTTACCATCAGAATCAAATTCAAAATTATCCCAGAATGAAAGAACTTCTATAGCTTTTCCCCTATCCATTTTGAATGGACTATTGTAAGTTGCTCTACTATACCTTTTACCATCTCCATCGACTATACAACTTATCCCATTAGAAGCGCACTTATCACATAAAACAGGATCACATTTTTTGTATCTCTTATAATATCCACTTCTGTATAAAGAATAATCTGATATTATTTCCGTACCATCCTTATTAACCGCCAGATATGCCATACTGTATAATTTATTTCTTTAATGTTACAAATAATTTTACTCTTACTTATAGTTCACAAATTTGTGGAGCATGAGGGATTCGAACCCTCGTCTTACTAACTTTTAATAAAAGAATTTCACATGTTTACCACTTTGATATGTAGTAGGTTCTCTACTGGGGTCAACCGATAGTTGACAGATCCACCACTCTATTTAATCTAATAGAGAAATCTTCATAAGGAGTTATAAGAATTAAAATTGAAAGGGTCACACCCTCTGTATACACCAGACAGCTTGCTCCTTAACTAATAAACAAACTATGATCAATTAAAGGTGTATTGAAAGTAGGTATAGCCTTATTAACTTCCTTCTTGACCCTATTGTTCACCTTTCTGTTTCCAAGCAAGTGAGGCTCAGCCTATAAGTTAGGCGGCAGCTCTATAAGTGTTGCCAGTTAAAGTTTTGATGTCTTTCCATCAGTCTTTACATGTTCTCTTACCAAATAATTAGCAATCAAAACCAAATCATGCCCCGTATTATAGTGGAAGAAGTTGCCAATACTGATTTTTGCTGTATATAACATCTTCTTCCACCTATAGTCAATCCTTTTTCATTTTTCTTACTTTCTTTCCAGATTTCATTTTCTCTATCTTTTTCACCTGGAGTTCTTTATTGCTATAATCATTAATATTTATTCTTTTCATTTTTCTATTTAGTCTTATTGAAAAATAATTTGAATATTGTTCTCCAAATACTAGGATTTTTACTTTTTGGTTATTGAGTGTTCTCCATTACAGTCTTTCTGTTATAGTTTACACTCTTCTTCCCTACTGTGATAAAGACAGTATTTGTCTTGTCATTTGAGTCTTTCCTAGATAGGCAATGATACCACCTGTTTGCGATACTTTTTGGACTTCTGTTTATTTTAATAGCTACTTCTCTGAAACATTCTGATAAATTGTGAGGGTTTTTCGCTACTGTACTAAGGATAAGGCTGTCTTCTTCCTTAGTAAATCTTCTTTTAGTTGTCATTTTCTTTAGAATTGGTTAAAAATATAAATAGTTATAGTGGCTCCTCCCAGATTCGAACTGGGATTAGAGGCTTAGAAGGCCACTGTTCTTTCCATTGAACTAAGGAGTCTTTTAAAAATGATAGTCTATTCCTATCAGTCAAATAAACAAAAATCTTTATTGAATCTGAGAAAGGTATAAGTGTTTTGCTATACGTATAATTGCTATTGAACCTATATTACTCCTATCTTTCATGGGCTTTTTGTATTATTATGATTTCCTGCGCACTCCTAATAGGAATCGAACCTATATCTACTCTCTAGAAGAGAATTGTTCTATACATTGAACTATAAGAGTGTATATTGCCTATCTTCGCAGATTAACAATTCGTTTTAAAATAAATTAAGTACTTCTTTCCCTAGAATTTTAATTGCTTTTTCTGCATCCTCAGGATTCTTAAAATAGATAATACCTGCATGTTGTGTTCCCTTATGTTCAAATACTTCGATCTCCCCATCTTTATAGAGTTTCCCTATAAAGTATCCAGCATTTTCTGTAGTTTTTTCCCAAGTTTTATTGAAGTACTCAGCAATGAACTTTAAATGTGCTAATGTTTGTTGTTTTGTTACTTCTTTTGCTGTAAGTGGAAAAATCTTTCTTCGACCTATAATAGCCGTCATGATATATTCAAGATCTATATTTAATTCACTTTCCTTGAAAGTACTCAATGCTAGTGTTCTTAGTGCTAAATTATTACTGTTGTACCATTCTCTTGCTTGTTCTCATGTTATCTTTTTTTTATTTGTTTAACCATTTATCTAGAGTTAATTTTTTCAATTCTTCTTTAGAAATAGTCTTGTAACAGATATAACACATGGATATTATTATAGTTATGAAGTGTAGGAAGTACCCATTGTCATATATGCTATCTACTCCTGCTAAGAAGAAAAAAGACAAAAGGAATGTTACATATAGCAACACTCCTTTTATAATCAGTTTTATGACTCTCATCTTACTTACTTTTTTGAACTATTATCTTGTGCTGCAAGATATATAAAGAATGCTCCTGTTAATAACAAGCATAAGATTGTGTAATAAGGTTCTTCCATGGTTATTTCCATATTATAGTTACTGTGTTTTGTATTAAATGTGCTTCTTGTTCTGTTATTGGAATTAACTTATCAAAACATTTAATATAGGCACATTTTATTTCTGTATAACTCTCAATTATCTTTATATTTTTGGTATGATGCTCCAAGAGATAGCTTTTATATATCTCTCTTGAGAGTATGTAATTATCTGAACTACATATTCTCGACTTTCTAAATTTAGTTCTTGACATAGTTTTAATTGTTTGTTAGTCTGTTATTTGCATTTTACACCTAAAACTTATTCTACTACTTCCTCTATCATATAATTATCCTCCCAAAGAATGTCCCTATAGTATTTTAAATTACAATTATACTTAGTAAAGTGAATAAGAAACTGGTGTGTTCAATGTCTTACAAAGTTATTAAGTTTTTTATTTATTAGATTATTTCAATCCAAGTTCTTCGCCGAGATTCTCCAAAGCTTTCAAACCTTTTTCAAGGCTTTCTACAGAATCTTGTAAGCTTACAACCTTACCGAAATCAAGAGGATATTCAGTTTTAGCCTCTGCAAGTTCATTTTTAGCTTCCTCTAGTGATTTCTGTGTAGCTAAGAGGTTGGATTGATATTGCAGTTTTGTGGACTTTACTGCGTATTCGATAGCCTGCTGGGACTGTTCCTCTGCTGATAACAGCTTTTGTTCTTTGTAATTTAATTTCGTTTTCATTTTTCTTAAGATTTTTTTCTTCTTGAATATTAATTAAAGTGCTTTCAACCTCGTATTCATATACATACCAACTATTATTAGTAGGGTTAGGAGCTAGATTATTACCATATTCATCAAAACCATATACGAAACCATTATGTCCTTCATCATCTGGTCTTAATATGACATATCCATAATTCTTATTAAAATTATTAAAACCCTCTGAAAAATAGTATCCAACTATTTCACAATCATATAGTCCCCAACGAACTATGTCTCCAATTCTAAATCTAAATTTAGAAAAATCTAAACTAAATCTAAATTTAGAGGAATCTAAAATAGATTTATTCATAGTAAATAATTTAAAATTTATACTTCCATTTTTAAGTTAATAATTGATTCTCTAGTAGGAATCGAACCTACGACCTCCCAAGCATCTCCTGCTGGGCCTCTACCAACTGAGTTATAGAGAAAACAGAGACTCATTAGCAGTACTATAATAACATACTAGTATTCACTAATTCAACATCTCAAAATTTAAGCAACCGCATAGCTGATTAGGCTAATTATTTCTCGTATTTGGATTTATATCCTCAAGATTTTTTACCGATGTACCGAGATAATCAGTGCGTTGTGGTTGCAATTATTTTAGGATTACAATAGAGTTCCTTTCCTCTATGGCTAGTAACCTTTCTCCATCTATAGCTAGAGAAAGATTATACTATTACCACTGTCTTGGTTTACTAATTTGCACATAACTTTGCCTACCACTATGGATTTAGGGCTAATCATATAACAGTCAGTTCTGATAGACACTTATTATAAATTCCGGACTTTATAACAGTTATCAATTATGTGTAGATAGTTTTATTGAACTCTATCAAACTCTTAAAAATATTGAAAACCTAGTTTCATAATTAGCAATTAAGTTATAAGTTAATACATTCTCCAAAAGTTATTTTTAATTCTTGGATACGCCATTTAGCAGTTGATTTCATTTCTTCTTTTTGATACTTTACATGCTTTATAGCTTCTTCTTTAGTATCATAAGGTCGTACAAATCTATTATCTGCAATTACCCACCAACCTGATTGAATGTTTAATAAGTTCATTTTCTATTTATTTTTTGAGTTAATCCTGACACAATAGTGTTTCGTCTTAATTTTCAAAGACTCCTCAGAGGATTTTATAAACAGTAAATATAACTATACATTATAGATTGTGTGTAGAATATGATAATTTAAAATGGTTAGATTGTTGTGAGGGGGTTTATAATACTACACACTCAATCATTCATTACAATCAACTATCAAAACACTAAACTATTAATGCAAGAAGATTATTAATGCTAAAAGAAATAAAAAGAAAGGATAAAGTGCATTCCACACTCTATCCCTCAATTACTCTTATCCCAATACCTAAGTTACTGGACATTCTCATTCCATTCTAAAACACTATTAATGTCTAAAAAAAAACATTATTAATGCTTAAATGATAAAAACACTATTAATGTTCAGAGGAATGAAAAAGGGGTGCAAAGCACCCCCTCATTAGAATGATGCAAGTACAGGTGCTCCACCATTACCCTCTTCATGTAGAAGCCAGAAGCTATCTCCGTCAGGAGTAGTAACATTGCTGAGCATAGGATTTGTGGGAATTCCTTTTGATGCTACAGCTCCAGTACTACTTCCAAATGTAAAGAAGAGTTTGTCTGTCTTAGGATTCCTCTTAACATCAATGCGTGAAACATGCATTTTGTCCTTAAATTGCTCAACAGTTAAAGTTGCATTGAATACAAGATTCTTTTCCATAATGGTAATAATTTAATTGTTAGATAATAAGTTAATACCGGGGGAATATCCCCACTGGCTAAGTGATGGGGGAGGTGTGGTTGGTGTATATCTCTCTCATACAAAACAAGCCAAGAAAAAAAAATAAAAAAAAATAAAAAATAAATTTTTCATAGCATTGAAATAAAATCTCATTAAATAATTTGCATATGTTATTTATTTTGCTTACATTTGCACCTGTTGAGAATATCTACAGTTCTTATCTCTCCAGAGATTCATACCATAAAGTTGATGTACAGACTTTGGAGATGAATAGGGTAGTAGTTCCAAATAGGAATGAGGTAACCCCTATACAAAAACTGTCTTGGTTATAAGGAGTGGTAGCCTACCAATGTAGATGAGAAAAGGTTGAGGGTAAAAGGCTCTTGGGGTAAACCGCCCACTATGAAATTCCAAGATAAGGGGATACAGTAATGTATCCTCTAATGGATTAAAAAAAAATTAACAAATCCATAAGGGATAACTATACCCTAAAGGAAATGAAGTAAAATATAAAATAAAGGAAAAGTAACATGAAAGAAATCATTGTAGGAAGTAATGATAGCAGATCATATTTACCTTCATCAGGCATGCTATCCAAACTATGGCACTCTCTATTCTCTAGAACCCAATCCAAGAATATTTTCGAACAATTGGAGACCTATATTAACGGAATTAAAATATCCTGTTTTGATTTAGTAATAAGCTTTAATCAAAAGACATTAAAGTGGGAATTTTCCAATAAGAGATTTAGATATAAATCTAATTATACATTATTTGATATACTTGATCTCCTACAAAAGGAAAACGTATATATTAGATTAAATCTAGGGAAAGTATCTTACATAGAAGATAATGAAGGATTTATACAGCTATGTAAATATTTGGAGAAAAATTATCCTAAAATTAGATTCTTCGGAGGATATAGGATAAAAGATGGTAAGCAGCTCTATAAATTTGATTCAGATATAGTGGATTCAGATATACACTTATGGATAGCTTCTTCAATGAAAGATTCTAAATGGTATGAGAAGGTACTTCCGAAATTGTACTCCAGAAGAAAGAATAAAGAAAATTATTTAAAGGTAAAACCAGGAATAAACTTGTTCGATTTTGTATAAAATTCATAATCAATTATAATGTATAAAATACAAGAAAAATTAGATGAGATAATAAAGAACCAAGAGATCCTTAATAAAATTCAAGTGGCTATTTATGATCTATTACTAAGGATAGAAAGTAAAATGTCATCTGGGGAAAAGAGTTCTTAAGAAATTATTTAGCGGATATAGCTGGAACTATAACAGCAGAATTAGGATTAGTTGACATATTAAATGAGATAAAGAAAAGATAAGAAAAACTTATGAAAAAATTAATTATTGAATGTAACGGAAATATAGTTAAAGTTAACTTGACTGTAAATAACACACAAATTATAGATTCTTACAAAATAAAATCAGTACATGATATGATGGATATATTAGATAAGGTAAGAGAATCCAGTAAGGACTTTTATGCAGTGCATCATAGAGGTATTGTAGGAATGATAAATGAATGGAGAGCTCATAATCTTCTTTATAATTTACATATAAAGAGGGATAGAACAGGAACTGTTGATCTTAATAAAGACCAGAGTATATGGGCAAAAATAGCTTATGCTATTTTATCTTTTCTATACTTTTAACACAAAATAACTAAGAATTATTTGTATAATTAAATAATTATGTCTACCTTTGTGGACAATATAAATGTTGTAACAATTATGTATGAGGATATATTATTAACCCCTTTAGATTCTTCAAGAAAAGAAGAAATAAATAGCCCCCAAGATTTATTTATCTCCTTCTTGAACAAATTGGAAGGATGGAAAACTAAATGTAAGAATCTTCATTGGGCTGCTCCAAAGAAAAATATACATGTATATTTAGATGAATTCCTTGATATTTTAGGAGACTATCAAGATGGATTAGCTGAAGGTTATATGGGAATTTTAGGAAAAATGCAACCTAATGTAATAAAAGGCACTCCAAGTGATACATTAAATGCTATGGATTTTATAGAGGAAGTAAGATCGGATACTCTTTTATTTTATAATAAAATACCTCAAGAGACTATATATAAAGGTATAACATCTGAATGTGAGACTTTTATTCAAAATATTAATAAGTATAAGTACTTGTTCGGTTTATGTGATATTAGACCTTATTAATGTGTTGCTCCCTTCTTCTAACGACTAGGAAACCAGTTTTGTACTCTGGGAATAAAGGTTTGAATCCTTTAGGGAGCTCTAAGTTTTTATTAGTTTACTAAGGCAATGGAAGTGAGAAATGTAATGAGTGTATTCATTGGGAATACAGTGAGAGAAGTTATTAACTTTGCTAACAATAATTCTATATCTAAAGAAGATATAGTTTCAATAATGAAAGACAAAGACCAGATATATCTTATTTATTATAGACATATCCCAATTTAAAAGAAAGCTAATATGAAGAAGCAGGAAGTAGTAGAAAGAGAACTAATGCCTCAAGAAGAGTTTGAGAAGTACATAAAAGATAACAGTGGATTGAAAACTTTTGAAGCTGTAGGAAGATATAAATCTGTGAGGAGAGCTATTAAAAGAAATCATGTAACTGGAGAAGGATTTCTCATTCCAAGAAGACCTTTCAATAATAGAGCTAATACTAGTAAAAAGAAGAAAGCTCATAGTAGAAGTACAAATGAATATAAGAGGAACATTTATGGACAACTTATTAGATACTACAAAAGAGAAGCTCAGTAAAGAAGACTATGAGAAGATTCCAGTAGCCTATTGTAGAAACTGTCTATCTTTAAATATTATGAAGATAGATGACGATGACCCTGAACTTGACTATTGTGATGAATGTGGGAGCACATCTATCTTAGTAACAAACATAGATAAATGGAGAGAATTATATAAAGAAAAATACGGAAAACATTTAATATAAATAGTATAATGGAAGAGAATGTAAGAGATACAGCAGTAAAAGAGAATGCAAAAATGAGTTATGAGCAGTTAGAGGATGTAGCACATCAATTGAGTGAGCAAGTTAGACAACTGTATGCAAAACTTCAAGAATCTAATCTTGGGAATATGTTCAAAAGATTAGATTATCTCTTTAAGGTAATTGAAAATGCTCATGCATTTAATGCAGAATTCATTTCTAAATGTACTTCAGAAATAGAGTCTTTAATGACTCTTCCTGACCCTGAAGATGAACCTAAAGAAGATTCAGGACAATCTGAAAATTAAACATATGAATAGGAAAGCTAATAATGTTATTAGAATTCCTACTTCACTAGATGGTAAATTTTTCGAATATTGGTTTAAGTTTCTTAGACCTTTCCATAATTTGACAAACAGAGAAATAGATGTTATTGCATGTTTTGTAAAACATAGATATGAACTCAGTAAGGTTATCAAAGATAATGACATACTTGATAAAGTTACTATGAGTGAAGATACCAAAAGAAAAGTAAGAGAAGAGTGTAATATAACTCTTCCTCACTTTCAAGTAATTATGGGCAAGCTAAGGAAGAATGAAGTAATAATAAATGGTAGAATAAATCCTAGATTCATACCTAATATAGAGGAAGGATGCAATGCTTTTCATTTATTGTTATACTTTGAATTAAAATGAGATATGAAGACATTTTGAATAAAGTTGCTGCAGATTTAGGTATCCCAATTGAAGTAGTAAAACTAGCCTATAAATCTTATTGGGAGTTCATAAGGCAAACTATTCAATCCTTACCATTAAAGGATAATCTAAGTGAAGAGGAGTTCTCTAAATTAAGAACTAATTTTAATATTCCAAGCCTAGGGAAACTATCTTGCACATTTGATAGAATGACCAGGATGAAAAAGAGATTCGAATATATAAAGAAATTAAGAAAGGAAGACAAATATGATTAAAGTAAAAAAGATACGTCCCATGTTCACTGCATTAGTAACCACCATGAATAAGTATGAGGATGATATAAAAACTTCTGCTGGCCTAATAGATACAAGTAGACAAAAAGGAACTCTAAAAGAGTATCAGACAGTACTTGCCATAGGAGACTCAGTAAGAGGAATTAATGTAGGGGATATTGTATGTATAAATCCTTCTAGATTTGCGGTTAAGAAACATAAGGAAGGATCATTAAAAGATGGTATCGTTACTGATAATCCAGTTGTAACCTATAATTTCGATATTATCGAACTTGATAATAAACAATGTTTATTACTTCAAGACAGAGATATTGATTTTGTAATTGAAGATTATGAGGAAATTCCAGATGTGGCTCCTTCAAATATAATCATACCTAGGAAAAAGAAAATTCTTTCCTAAATTCAGGAAGGCCAGTCAGTTAGTTGGCTGGCCTTTCTTTTATTTTTTTTTCTTTAATTTTCTTTATTTATGAGTATAGAAGATATTATAGAGTCTTTGAATAGGTACATACGTCTAGAAAGAAATGAACAAGGGATCTCTGTTAACAGCCATCTGGTTTTGCAAAGAATTGTAGAGCCTAATTCGACATTTAAATCATATAAGAAGTATGAATGGATAGTGTGGCTCATTGACAATGATTCTAAATATAAAATTGTCATAGTTTCTCTTACAGAAAAAGTTCTGAAAGATCAAGAAGAGGGAATAAATAAGAGATTATGTAATTCTTTATTAGAAGCTCTTTTTAGATTTATAAGAACTGAGGATTACAATCAAATAGTAAATGGTAATTATAAGGGAGGAAGTCTATGAGGTTATTAAAATATGAAGGATTTAAATTGACATTTGAACCGGAGTTACTTACCATAAAAGTCTTTAAGAAGCTTCATCAGAGAGATAAAACCAAAGATAAAAGTAAATTTTTACAGGAGTTAGGGTATATATATTTTTTTGTAGATCCTAGATCTGATTTTCAAATATATACTGATGAAGAGGAGAGACATAAAAAGATATTAGAAGGTATAGGAGTTTCTGACACTTGGAAGATAGATAAAGATTTACAAGAAGCTATAGATTATTATGCTAAATTCAAACCGATATCAGCTCTGTTATTAGATGATACTAGAGCTATGATTAATGGATACAGAAGCAAGTTAAGAGCTTTAACAGCTACTATGGCTGATCTGGATGTGAAAGAAACAAAAGATGTAGGAAGTATAATAAAGCAAATACCTTCTCTAGTAAAAGATTTGGATGAAGCTGAAAAGGCAATTACTAAGGAAATTGCTTCAAATGATAGAGTAAGAGGTAGTGTAGAAAAATCCATGTATGAAGATCTTATACTGTAGCATATTTTATTATGGATGAAGAAGTATTAATACAAACTAATGAATATCAAACTCCTATAACCAGAGAACTTTTATCTAAATATCCAGATGAAGTGGTAGAGCAATTTATGGACTTCATTTCTACAGTTCCTTTTATTCAGAATCTTATTTCTTCTTCTAGACCAAAAATAGAAGATTTACCCAGAGATAAGTATAATAGAGCTATTATAGATATAACTAACCCACCAATATATAAAGATGCAGATTATTTCAGGCAATCTGCATTGTATTTTCTAAAAGAAGGGGTATATACAAAACTTATACCTAATCCTAATCCTAATAGTGAGTATAGAAGATTCTGGGATAGAGAAATAGATAGATGCTATAATGGTCTCTTAAGAGAATCTGATGGAATGTGGATTCCAGGATATTTATATTGGTTCCTCAATTATTGTCCAATGATGATAAATGAATATCAGAAGGGCAAAAAGAAAGCTATAAGAAAGGAGGGATTCGGGCTATTCTTTGAAGGAATTTGGCTACGGTATCTATACCTTAATGACGCCAGAGAAGAAGGCCATCATGCTGCAGAGCTTGCTAAGAGAGGTTGTAGTAAAAGTTACTCATTGGCATCTATAATGTCAAAAAATTTGATAATAGGGGAGTCTGTGGAAACTCAAAGAAGAAATATTACAGTTCTCACAGCATACCAAAAGGAGTATCTTAGAGATGATAAGGATGGAACTTTAAGTAAGTTTGTTCCTACTTTATCTCACTTGTCAAAATACACTCCATTTCCTAGACTAATGATTAAACAGTCATCTAATGAGATGACCTGGCAAATGGGATATAAGGATGAGTATGGGAAACTTCAAGGGTCACTAAATATGGTTATGGGGGTATCTGCTAAAGATGACTCTGATAAGTTAAGAGGAAAGAGAGGTTGGATATTATTTGAAGAGTTTGGTAACTTTAGTGGACTACTGGAGCTTTACGATGTTACTAGAAAATCAGTAGAAGATGGTGATTTTACTTTCTCTCTAATGTATCTTGTGGGTACAGCCAACAATAAAGAATCTAATTTCCAGTCTGCTAAAACTTTATTATATGCCCCCAGTTCTTATAATATAAAAGAAGTAAAAAATGTATATGATAAGAAAGGTCAAGGAAAAGATTACTTCGCATATTTCTTTCCAGCTTACTTAAATAGAGCAGGATGCTTTAATGAAGATGGAATATCGGATGTAGTAATGGCCCTATTACAAATATTGAATAATAGATATAAAGCAAAATATGGGGCTGATCCAACCTCAGTATTAAGAGTAATAGCAGAAGATCCTATTACTCCTGCAGAAGCTATTATAAAGGTAAAAGATGCTTATTTTAATGTACAAGCTCTTAATGAGAGAGCTTCTCAATTGGATAAAAATCCTAGCCTATATAATGATATATATGTTGGGGAATTATATATTGATGGAGAAGGAGAAGTAAAATTCAGACCAACTGATAGTACTCCTATACGGAGTTATCCAGTTGATAATGATACTAAGGGAGCATTGGAGATATATGCTATGCCTGAAAAGGACAAATCTGGTAAAGTATTCAATAACAGGTATATTATAGGAGTAGACCCTGTTGATAATGATGTAGCTGAATCCTCTTCATTATACTCATGCTTTGTATTCGATTTATTTACTGATACCATAGTAGCTGAGTTTACTGGAAGAAATCCTTTTGCTGATGATAATTTTGAGATAACAAGATTATTATGTTTGTTCTATAATGCAAGATGTTTGTATGAGAGTAATAAGAAAGGAATATATGCATATTTTAAAGTTAAAAGAAGTGTTCATCTTTTAGCTGAAACTCCAGAGTATCTTAGAGACAAACAACTTATAAAGTACAGTAATGTTGGATCTAATGCATATGGAGTAAATGCCAGTTCTGTTATTAATAATTATGCTAATTCTTTATTAAGAGATTGGTTTAATAAATTAGTTCAGATATCAATAGAAAAAGAAGATGGAACTTATGATCAAGTAAGTGTTCCTGTAATACATACTTTAAAAACAAGAGCTTTAATAGAAGAGGCTATACAATTTAATCCTGAAATCAATGTAGATAGAATAAGAGCTATGGGAATGGTTATGATATATAGACAAGAATATATTATAAGATATGGTGATAATATGAATGCTGAGTCTAGAGAAAAATATGATGAGGATGATTTAAGTAATGATCCCTACTTTAGAAATAACTATGATCTTAGATTTGGCAGTAAATTTAGCTAAAAAGAATGTTAGGAATTAATAAACTACTTATATTATTGTTTTAGAAAGCAGTTTCACGTAACTTTGTAAAGAATAAAATGAATCAAATATGTCTGAATTAATAAATTTACCTCCACAGCAATTACCGTTCTCCAAGAAGAATAAGAAGTGGAGAAAGGCACATCTTGATTGGGCTGACTCTAAAACTTTCTTCAATTATAGTCTTGTAAGAAAATCTGTGATTCATAAAAAGATTAACTACGATCTTTTGAATGGGAAACTCCATATGTCAGATATAGAGTTGGTGTTGAATCCTGATAATATAAAGGCTGGATTTGTTCCAGATAGGATTCAGCATTACCCTATTATGAATAGCAAATTAAATGTATTAAGAGGTGAAGAATCCAGAAGAATTTTTGATTATAGAGTAGTTGTAACTAATCCAAATGCTATCTCTGAAATAGAGAATAATAAAAAGGAAGAGCTATTACAGAACCTACAAAAACTAATAGCTGATACATCTAGATCTGAAGAAGAATTCAACCAAGAACTCGAGAAACTAAATGATTATTATACCTATGAGTGGCAAGACATGAGAGAGATAAGAGGGAATGCTGTTCTTAATCATTATGTTAAAGAATATAATATCCCATTATTGTTTAATAATGGCTTCATGGATGCAGTTACTGTAGGTGAAGAGATGTATCAATGTGATATTGTTGGGGGAGAACCTATAATAGAAAGACTTAATCCTTTAAAGGTTAGAGTATTCAAATCAGGTTATTCTAATAAAATAGAAGATGCCGATATGATTATAATAGAGGATTATTGGAGTCCTAGCAGAGTTATAGATACATACTATGATGTCTTAAGTAAAAAAGATATTGAATATATAGAGAATATCCCTGACCATATTGGTCAAGCATCTATTGATTCAATGGATAATATAGATGAAAGATTTGGTTATGTAAATAACCATATGGTGGGAGAAGAGATAAGTACAGATGGGTTCTATTTTGATCCCTTTAATCTATTTTCAGATTCTATTTCAAATTCTTTACTTCCTTATGATCTAGCTGGTAATATTAGAGTGCTAAGGATGTACTGGAAATCCAGAAGGAGGATAAAAAAGGTTAAATCCTATGATCCAGAGACTGGAGAAGAGGTTTATAATTTCTTTCCTGAAACCTATGTTATAGATAAGGATAATGGAGAGGAGGAACAAATATTTTACATAAATGAAGCCTGGGAAGGTACTAAGATAGGAACTGATATTTATGTAAATATGAGACCAAGAGTAGTACAATATAACAGATTGTCTAATCCATCTAGATGTCATTTCGGTATTATAGGAAGTATATATAATCTTAATGATAGTAGGCCATTTTCTTTAGTTGATATGATGAAGAGATATAATTATTTCTATGATGTTATTCATGATAGACTGAATAAGATAATGGCTAGAAACTGGGGAAAACTATTAAGATTAGATCTCGCCAAAATTCCGAAGAAATGGGATATAGAAAAATGGATGTATTATGCCAAAGTTAATGGTATAGCAGTTGAAGATAGCTTCAAAGAAGGTAATATAGGAGCAGCTAGTGGAAAACTTGCAGGAGCTCTTAATAATTCCTCTTCTGGAGTAATAGATGCTGAGTTTGGGAATTCTATTCAATCACAGATTAACCTTCTTGAATTTATTAAAATGGAAATGTCTGAAGTGGTTGGAATTACTAGACAAAGAGAAGGACAAATAAGTAATAGGGAAACAGTAGGAGGAGTTGAGAGAGCTACTTTACAGTCTTCCCATATAACTGAATGGTTATTTGTTATACATGATGATGTAAAGAGACGGGTATTAGAGTGCTTTCTGGAAACGGCTAAAATAGCTTTTAAGGGTAGAAGTAAAAAGTTCCAATATATTTTATCAGATAATTCTATGAGGATTATGGATATAGATGGAGATGAATTCGCAGAAGCTGACTATGGTTTAGTTGTTGACAATAGCCAAGGTACTCAAGAATTAGCACAGAAACTAGATATGCTAGCACAAGCTGCTTTACAGAATCAAACATTGTCATTCTCTACAATTATGAGATTATATAACTCTAGTTCTTTAGCTGAAAAGCAGAGATTAGTAGAGAAAGATGAGCAAGCTATACAAGCAAGAAATGCGCAAGCTCAACAGCAACAAATGCAAGCACAGCAGCAAATAGTTCAGTTAGAGAATGAACAAAGATTAGCTGAGATGCAGCAGAAAGAGCAAGCTAATATAAGAGATAATGAAACTAAAATCATTGTAGCTCAGATACAGGCTAATAGTAAGGAAGATGGAATAAGTGAACCTGAGACTGATGAAGATAGAGCTAATTTAAGAGAAAAAATTAGGGAGTTCGATGAGAAAATGAGATTAGAAAAGGAGAAACTTTCCTTTGAGAGAGAGAAGCATTCAGATGATGTAAGAATAAAAGAAAAGTCTTTAAAGAAGAATAAAAATACTAACTCTAATAAATGAATAAAATGGTAAGAGTCAAGGACATAATTATTTCAGAGTCTGCTCCAAATGATCCAAGAGTTGGATGGATAACTACTAATGATAGAAAACCTGTACTTAAATTCAATATAAATGGAGTATGGAAGGATATAATGAAGGAGACTGATAACCCAGGAGAGGATGTAGATAATTATTATAGAATATTAGTAGATCCGGCTAGTGGTCTTTGGTTGCTGTCCATATATGGAGATGCAGATTTGAACAATGATGAGCAGACTACTGATATGACCGTAGTTTGTTTCAGTACTGAAGAATCCTTAATGAGATGGAGATTTGTTGCCGGATACACTGTTGGTCAGTATAAGGCATTAACTGGAGAAACTATTTCAAATGAAATTGATTTTGATGATAAGCATCAATTTCCATTATATATTGACTCAGATTTAATTAGTTCAGCAAAATATGGTCAATTAGAAGACACAGATACTTTAACAGAGATACTCCAAAGGTTATGGGGTAATTGTGGGGAAGGAACTGTAAGACAGTTTACAGACGGCTATGGAAACATATACAATGTATCTAAAGTAACAGATAGTAATACTGTTTCAGTAATTAAGTATTTTCCAGAAGAACAATGGGTAACCTTTTTATTTGGGTCTAATGTGAGCTTCTCTGATAATGCTGCTATAATAGCAGCTATGAATGGAGGGAGCACAGTTACTATAGATTTAGCAGATATACAATCTATTATATCTTCTACTAGATATGGAAATACAGATAATTCTAATGTTACCCTTTATCCTAATCAGACAGTATGGTGTTCTGCAGCTGCAGAAGCATTAAATGTTACCATCAATACAGATGGTAGGGAAAAAAGTAGTGTGATGTCAGGAGTAAGTTATTTGGCTTGTAAACCTGATGTTAAGACTATAAATCTTACAGCTGGAGCCAATATCAGTATATTTCCAAGTGGTCCCTTGAGCTTAACAGGCAGTGGAAACAAATTAGTACAATTTACCTTCGTAAAAACAAGTGAAGGAATTGCTTATGAGGTTTATGTTAGTAAATTAGGAGAAGATTTTTAAGATTATGGGAGTGATAAGAAAATTAAAAGATAAAGAACTGGTTGGAGGAACCCAAGATGAAGAAGTTTATCCTATAACAAGTACACAATCAGTTTATAATAGTCAGAATAAGACATTGGATCAGCTGTTAGCTCTTAATCTTCCAATAAATATTTCTGCCAATTATTCTGCCAATTATTCTGCCACTGCATACTCTCTTCGAGAGGCTATAAGTGCAGTTCCCTTATATGATAGAAGGATTGGATTTGTAGGAACATTTTTATCTAAGGATTTGACTCCGAATAAGTGGGTAACCATACAGTATAATGGTGTATCTGTAGATAGTAGTGCTTGGATTAACCCTGATAATTGGGTTCAGATGCTATCTGAATTGGATATAGTACAGTCTAGTGGAAACTCTGAAGACAAAGTAATGAGTCAGAAGGCTGTTAAGGAGTTTGTGAAAGAATATAATTCTAAAGTGGTATATGACTTACACCTATTTGACACCTTATCTTTTGGAGATAAGGTTAATAACGCTTTTATTCCTATATCTGGTGGATTTGAAGGTATGACTAAGTTTCCTTCTATAGGAGATGGGGTAGCTAACGTAGCTTATGGTTCTATCCAAGGAGTGGTAATATTCTCTGGAACTGAACTAGGAACAGACAGAAAAGTAGTAATATATACAAGTTATGGAGGAGTAAATACTATATATATCAATAACAACTCTGTCTCTAATATATCAAGAACTCATGTATATAATTTTGCCTTATTAAAGACTATTAACGGTGATAGCATGCCTTCAGAACTTAGAGCTGCATTTATACCAGTGGGGGGTAATGAATTAATTCCTCCTAGAGCTGGAGATGTAGCTGTTTCAGCCGGATCCTCTGAAAGTGCCGTATTTGTTTCAGTTACCTATGATGATAGTGCCTATACCATTCATTATATAGTAAATGATGAGCATAGGATGATAAAAGCATCTTCCGATTGGGTGATACAGGACTATACTGTATATAGCTTACCGGAGTTAAAGTACTCAATAGAAGCTATGACTGCTACATTACCTTTATCTAGATTTCTAGTACTTCAAACCGGAGACTCACAAGCAAATGTTGCTAAAGCATTAGGTATGAGTTCTAGTGCTACTAGTGATAGGATAACTGCTTCATTGATTAGATTAAGTACTGTTCCTGTAATTAATCTAGTGTCTAATAACGCTGATGCTAGTGAGAATAGAATAAAATGTAATATAAGTGAATTTCCTGAGATCATAGGTACTTCAACTAAAACCTTGCATAGAATATCTTTTATTTATATGGGTAAGGCATATGATTATGACTTCTATACAAAAGATAATAATGAATATACTGTTAGAGTTACAGTAGGTAGGTTAAATGTAGAGAGACTGTCATTTGATCTTATTCAAGCTTTAAATGGTTCGTCTGATGTTAGAACTATAAAGACTGCTTTAAAAATAGATAGTTTAAAATCCATTAAATCTAGACTAGAAGAGTTATCAAAGTGTATGGTAGTATTAACGTATGGTGCCGTAAATGATAATTTTGAGACTCGTATTTATACAAATTTATATAAAACTAGAAGGTCAATTAATTCCACCTCATATGCTGGTGTAGCTATGACTTATAATATGTCAAATTTCATTCAAACTACCTTCTTTTATAATCCTACACCAGAGCAGGAAGATTTGGATTATTCAAAAGTAGTTAGAGAAGTTTGTGTATTACCGAACCTTGACATTGATTAGTACTATGAATATAAGACATGATGATGATTTTAAAATTTCTGTAAATTTTGTTGGAGAGGATGGTACTCCATTAAATAACCCTGAGGTAAAGTTTAACTTTGTTTATCAAGATTGTGAAGGCAATAAATATGAAGTATCTTTTGATGGAACAACCAGATTGAATAATGTAGTCAAAGATAATCGTATTGTGATTATATTTAATGCTAACACGTTTCAGAGAGGCCAACTATCTGTAACAAGGAGATACCAAGTGGATGATAATGATTTTAATGATGGGGTATGGAACTACAGTTCTCCTCAAGGTAGTGAATTAATAGATGTGATTATAATATAATTAGATATGCAAGATTCCTGTATTACACCAAACATACCAGTCGTAGAAGAAGAAATAATCTGTCCACAACCTCAGATTCAAGTACAAGAAAAAGTAGTAGTTCCAGCTATTGTTCAAGAACCAAATGAGGTAGAGAAAGTAATAGACCCAGCATGGAGAGATTATGTATATAATGTAGAAGATGAATACATAAATGTTATAGTTACTCAATATAAAAATATTGAACCCCTAATATGTCTCACTAGTTATAGTTCTACTTATCAAGTATTTAGTATTAATGGGGAAAGAATAACCCCAACAACATATAAAAATTACCAAATTATCCTAATGAATAATTACAAAGAAACTGGGCTTGATTCATTAGGACGAAAATTTTGGGTATTAAAATTTACCAATACCGAAAAAGCTAAGAAGTCGAATATTTTCAATTTATCTTTTTATTCAAGAGTAACTGAATTTTATGAGTTTACCTCACTAATAAATTCTAGTTTAACCTTTATTTCAGTTGGAGATAAAATATTTACTGAGAAAAGATATGCAACTAGAGTAGGTCAAGCCATATTATATACTTATCAAAGTAATTATAATCTTCTTGGGATTAAAATAAGAGGTTCATATTTGTATAAATTACCCATTATAGAAGGTACCCTACATAATAATTTCAGAGGAATAATTTTTGATGAGGGGGTTAAATTGGAATATTTTCCAGAGGACCATATAAATGAAAATCAAATAATTTATTGGGGGGATGGTTTATTTGGTCTTACTTGGTTTAAGCAGATAGAAATAATTGAAGGTTCCTTAATCCCATTTTCACTAACAATGAGGTCTATTGCTGGTGATTATAATAAAATTGATTTAACTAAATACAGGTTTAAGGTAACTAATACCCCTGGGCAACCATTTGCTGGGTCTTTACCAACTTTTGGTTATTATTCCTATGCGTTGCAGGAATTAATATATCCAAGAGAACCATATCTAGGTGATTCAGTATATGATACTAACCATAGTTGTTATAGGTTAAAGAAATTAATCTTTCCACCTTCTATGCCCTATATTTACAATGCTGGGTACTTTTTATATGATGACCATAATTTAGAGGAATTATATATTCCAGAGGATTTTGGTAGTCTTTCTGAAAGAGGTACTACAATGGGCCAAGTATTTCATTTGTATTTACCAGAATTTATTTTAAATATACCAGGTTGTAAACTGTTAAATATCTCAATAACGTATTCAAGTATTAAAGGTATTAAATTTAGTAAAGAATCTCCTTTTGTTTATAATAATTCTTATACAAATGTATTTAATTTAAGTTATACTGCTATAAGTAGAGAAGCTATAGTTGATATATTTAATCAATTACCAGATTTTACGGGACAACCAACAAGAACTATGAATTTAGTTGGCAGTCCCTATGCTTCAGAATTAACAGAAGAAGATTTGAAAATAGCCATCAATAAAAATTGGGTAATAAATAGATAGTATGAAACATTTGGTATCAAAAGAAGGATTACTATTTGTGAACAAGGATTTTACAAATGGAGTAATAGTAGCAAGGGAACTATTCATTCCCGATGACTACAATTTGGATTTATATATGGAATTACCAGAACAAGAAGCATTGGAATTACAAGAAAAATATAATACAGAAAATGGGAACTATTATAATAACAGGTAATAAATGGAATGGAGGGGGAGGACTCCCACCCCAACAAAAAATCGACGTGGCAGCGGAGGGGATTAAATTCGCTTATTCCACGTTCGAGGAAGTACCCGAAGTATTCGATTTTTCTAATGTGACAGACGCCTCCTATATGTTCGAAGGAACTCCTATAAAATCCGTACCTCCGATTCCACAAGATAAAATAACGAATATTTACCGTTGTTTTCTCGGTTGTCCAGACTTGACGGATTTAGAATTGAATTTGCCGGCATGTACTCGTTTAGATACTCTTACATCTAACTGTGCCTCTTTAAAATCTGTCAGACTGAATGCTCCGATAGCTGAATCTCTATATATTTCTTTTTGGAATAATCCTATCTTGTCAGATATAAAATCAATCTCTGCACCGAAAGCAAATCGGGCGGACTGGGCTTTTTCCAAGAATCCGAGCTTAATTTTATTCCCGAAATGCGATCTGCCTAATCTCTCCACTATTAACTCTATGTTCGAAGATTGTAGCGCTTTACAAAGCGTCGAATATTTCGATTTCTCGAATGTGAGAAATGCGGTCAATATGTTTAAAAGGTGCTCGGCTTTGTCGTCGATCGGCGATGTGATATTCTTGCACACCGCTCTATCGCTGGCAGATTCCCCGAATATCGATGAAGAGACTTTGAATCGATTAGGAGGATTTGCCAATGCTGCCGGAGAAAGCGGTGTAGCTCCATTAAAAACTTTGGGACTACCGGCAGCTACGTTGACATTTAACACGACTGTACAAACTTATTTGGAAACAGAAGGTATCATAGCGAAACTGACAGATGAGAATTGGACGGTTAATTTCGCCGATTCGATGTAATGGATAAAAGAACACAATCAAACAAAACCTCATAAAAAACAAATACCCATGAATATAGAAGAAAAAAGTTATCAAAAAATCACTCCGGCAACGGAAGGTAATTACCTGACTACCTACCAAGAAGGCGACGATATAAAGACTTACGAGGGAGTAAAAGCGATGTACACGCCAGCAGACTTCGACGCTTCAACCGTGCGGGAGATTACCCCGGAAGAACATCTAAGCTATCATGCAGCCAAAGAACAGGCTTTGCAGGAGGAAATAGAACGAGAAAATAATGCTTAAAATGCAACTAATAAGATAATAAATGTTAGTATGTATGATCAGTACTATCAAGAAATATTTATGGATTATACTAGTAATAGTATTAGGTCTGCTTATGGTTAGTACTTGTGTACTATACAATAGGTCCAGAAATTTAGCTAATGAACTTTCCATTTCATTAGCTAATGAAAAAGCCTTTTCTGCAGAAAATTCTATCTTAAAAGATGAGAGTAGAGTGTTTCAATTTAGAATAGAACAATTAGACTACTATAATGACTCTCTTCTGGAGCAAATGAATAAGGTTAGAAAAGAACTTAAGATAAAAGATGGTAAGTTAAAGCAAATGCAGTATCTATTAGCTCAATCTTCTAAGAAAGATACTATATTCTATAGAGATACTATATTTAAGGATGCGACTATTAATATGGATACTATACTAGGGGATAAATGGTATAAGTTACAGTTAGGCTTAAGGTATCCTAACACCATAATAGTTAATCCAGAATTTACTATTGAAACTAATATAGTTTGGAGTGTAGATAAGGAAACTATAAAGCCTCCCCACAAATGCTGGCTTATTAGATTATTTCAGAAAAAACATAATGTATTGAAAGTTGATGTTATAGAAAATAATCCTTATTCTACGGTTAGAAAGAGTAGATTTATAGAGGTGATAAAGTAATAGTAAATATTTTATTTATATAATTGATTATATCAAACTATTTGTATATCTTTGTTTATCTTTAATAGGAATATAAAATGGATAATAGAATTATAAATAGAGCAGAGGTAATTAATTCTCTGCAAGTAAGTGTGTTAAAAGATATCCCAGCAGGTGATTTTAATCCAGGGATTGGATTCTTAGTTAAGAATATTACCGAAGAAAATATACAGTTGCAAGTGAGACCAGCTGGTCAACCAGAGTTTATAACTACTGTCTTATATCCTGGTTGGAATCCAGAGATTTATTCTGAGATTAAAGGAGTATTAGCGAATACTCTACAATATGGATATTAAATCTTAGATAGAGAGGGGGGGGGGAATGAAAAATATTATTGGAATAGGGGAATTATATAAAAAGCTCAAATGATACTGGAGGAATAGTTATATCCCAGCAGCTTAGGGATAAAGTCTTAGCTGCGTGCATACCTACTGGTAATAATGATTCACCTGACAGAGAAAGAGTAAAGGATCTATCAGGTAATGGTAACGATTTTATACTAAGCAATTTTAAATTCACAGATAATCAAGGATATGGAAGTTATCCCTGGAATTTTTCATCATTTCTTAATTCTAATGGTACTTATGAGGTAACTCTTGGTTCTTTGGAGTCTACTTGGAGTACGATAACTAATAAAGAATTCCCTGAAACGCTAATTGAAGTAAGTGGGCTGAATGGGTCTGGACCATTAAGGTACTCATATAAGGGATCTACCACAGACTCTTCTATATCTCATATGAATATTTATACTAATGGAAGGCATAGACTGCCTATTTCATATGTAAATGATGCTATTAAAGATTCATATGGATTTCGTAATGACTCAAACTCTACTGTAAAGATTAAAATAATACCAGAATATGAGGGAGCTGTAGTATTAAATACTAATGTCTTACTAAACTCTAAAGTTGGAACAATAACTAGTGAGAAGAATTTCGTAGATATTATAGGAGATAATAAGAAGTTTACTATAATATCTTTTATAGTGCCTATGGGCAAGGCCTTAAGTGGAGGAAGTTTTTGGAGTTATGTAAGGAATGTAAATAACTCTCATTTACTTAGAATTTCTAAGGCAGAGGAAGTATGGTTTAAACCTTTTATACTTGCCCAGAAACATGATTATGAATCTGCACCTGTATCTGCATATTATACATTAGCTCTTGGAGATAAATCAGATGCCTATAGAGCTGAAAATACTTTCACATCTTTAGAAGATATACGAGGAGCTATTTATTATTCCGTTTCTGGATATACAAATACTAGAAGAGATTCTATAGCAGAAACTTCTAGTTGTGCCTGGTATGGAACTATAATAACTAAAGATTATCTAACTGAAGACGAAATCATCCAATTAGTACAATATTACGACTTAGATAAAAATATTAAACCAATTATCTATTATGATATAGATAAGCAACGACCCTCAGATGGAGAGTTGGATAAATTGATTGATTATTCATTAAATAATAATGATGCTAAGGTTATAGGAGTAACACTGCCTAACAAGGATTTTCCAGGTGAGGTAGTTTTTGGAAGAGGTAAATATGCAGTTCTTAATAAAGAACTAAATTTATTAGATAGTACTTTAGTATTGGACAGAGAATATAAAAATACTGATCAATTCACTCCTGTTATCTCTAACTCTGAATCAGATTATAGTACAGATACTCCATTCCTAATGGAGCACTTCAGTACTAATGAAGTATGGTCCTATGGTCAGCACACCAATGTAGCTATTAATACTAATAGAGCTGTAACTTACTTAAGTAGATTTATATACCATAATAGCAATTATTACGTAAATATTAATGTAGGTAATTCTACAGGAGGTAGTGGACTATGTATAGGAGGAAAAGTAAATGATCAGATCAATGGAGATATGTTTTTTCACAAACTTCTTCTATACCCTTATTCTATGCACGTAGATCTTTTAAAAAGACAATTAAAGAAATTGAAAATAGAAAATAATTTTTAATATATGGATCCAAGTTTAATTACAGGAATTGTAACTTTGGGTACTAACCTAGCTACAGGTATAGTAACCTGGTTACTAGCCAGAAGAAAATATAATACGGAAGTAGACTCTAATGAGATAGAAAACTTAAAGAAATCTCTAGAGTTTTATGAGGATATAGTAAGAGATAATAATAGAAAGCTTCAATTCTATATTAAACTTGCTGAAGATAATAGAGTAGAAGTATATAGATTGAAGGGTATTATTCATAGATTATTAAACAATTCCTGCTTGGATAATATTTGTGCTAAAAGACAATTCTATACTGAGGATCAAATTAGGGATATTTTAGGAGAGGTAGCCCCTTGTACTGAAGAGGATGAAAAAGAATAATAAAACAGGTATATGGAATTAAATCTAAAGAGAGTATCAAAAACTAATAATTATACCATAGGACAGCTATATATTAATGGTAAATATGAATGTGATACATTAGAGGACACTGACAGAGACCTAACTAGTTCAATGTCTTTAGAAGAAATTAAATCAAAGAAAATTTATGGTAACACAGCTATACCGAAGGGAATTTATAAGATTACCTTAGATATAGTAAGTCCTAAATTTAAAGATAGAGTATGGGCTAAGTTTTGTAATGGGAAGTTGCCTAGACTTCTTGATGTTAAAGGTTATGACGGAGTTCTCATTCACGTGGGAAACAAAGTAGGTGATACTCTTGGGTGCATTCTAGTTGGGGAAAACACTAGTAATGGAGTTATTAGTAATAGTACTATTACATTTAAAAAACTTTATTCCAGCCTTTTAGAAGGTAAGAATAGAGGAGAAGAATTAACTATTAAAATAGAATGATTATGATGAAAAGAAGTGGATGTAAAGGGAAAGGCAAAGGAAAAGGTAAAAGTAAAAGTAAATAATTATGGGAAGACCTAGGGCATTAAATGGTACAACTGGAGCTTCCTCTCTTAGAAGGAGAAGAGAGCTGAAGAAGAAGAGAAAAAGATAAGGTTTAACTATGAGAAGGCTAGTTATCTATAAGTTGGAATTGATCTGCGTGAAATATGTTCCAATAATTATTGCTCTCCTTAGTTTACTAGATAATGTGTTAATGTACTATGATATTAGCCTAGATATACTTTCATATATTGCCGGTACATCTATATTAACTACTATTCCAATGTATATTAGTAGTTATGTTTATAAATTTTGTAAGTATCATAGGATGTTTATACATTATATAGTAGTAAACAAAGTAATAGCAATGGTAGATAACTATATCATAATACCTTTAAGTGATTTCTACCTGCTGTTATTTAATATGATAATAGCAGGTATATTTTTATTTTTTGTATTGTACTTTCACTTAAAATATGGAGGGAGAAGCAATGATTAATCTAATTAGAGAATATTTACTGAAGTTAGTAGATAATATTGATGCTGGAAATTCTAATTTGACGGAAGATGAAACAATTAAATTAATTTCTGTACTGAAAGAATTAACTGATAGAGAAAGAAGATTAAGTAAGTATGAATCTTGTAGATATTTAAATGTTAGTAGAGCAACATTTGATAACTATGTAAGAGCTGGAAAATTACCTAGAGGTGAACATATAGCAGGATTTAAAGAACTGAGTCGGTCCAGAAAAGACCTTGATGAATTCATCCAGAAGAGTAAAAGTAATCACAGCTTACGCAGCAAGCTAGAATCACAGCTTGCTTAATGTCCATAATAGAGTTTATTAATATGATTGAAACTAGGAGGGAAGTATGATAACAAAAAGAAGATTAAATATACCTATATTTAACTATAAGTTAGTTATAGTTATATATGATAAATGGGAAGAAGTTAAGGATATGCATAAAGGTAGTATAGAGCCTAACGCTTTTACAAGAATCTTTCCAGAAGGATGTTCTATAGTAGCAGTAAATTCTAAAGAGGAAGCCAGCATTGTTCATGAGGCAGAGCATATTAAGAATGCTATATGGGAATTTATAGGATATAGCCCGCAAGTAGATAATGATGAAGTAGATTCTTACCTTTTAACTTATATCTACATTAAGATTTTAGAGGTATTTAAGAAGCATGATAAAGTAGTAAACAAGTAGTTAGTAATATGAAGATAATTTATTTTTATATAACCCCTTTAAGTATAATAACTTAGAGGGGTTTTTTGTTTACCTTAGCATCAATAGGATTCACAATATTCTATTTATATCTTTGTATCATGTAAGCTTACAAGAATAAATAGAATATTAACTAATTTCAAAAATTGCTACTATGGAAATTATTGAAAAGCAAACAATCAAAGAGGTTCCTGTCGATGGCAACTATGGGTATGGCTATGGCAGAAAAGACATCAATGGCAAAGCTAATGCTGGGTTGACATTAGGTATAATTGGTACAGCTCTTGGTGCTTGGGCATTGTTTGGAAATAGAAGAAGCTCTGTTATCGGAGGTCTTGGAACAGAATGTCCGATAGCTTGACTGAAGAAGATATGTATGAAATAATGAAAATGGCTAGAGAGAAGAAAAACTCTGGAAATGAACATTTTAATGAATCATACGCAAAATATCTGGTATCTAACATGTACCATTATGAAGGTGGTAGAAAATATGTTGGTGAAAAATTCAGTATGGCTAAGGCTAAAGAAGTGTGTGAAAGATATAGAGGAGTTATCCCACAATCTTTTACTCATGCAGATGTGTATGTAGCTATTAACGAGCATTATCATAACTGTAGTGAATTATTCAAGTCATGGTTTGGAGAAGACATAGACCAGAAAGTCATTGAAGCAGCTATATTATTCTGGTTCAAGGATGATGATTGTAAGAGTAATTCGAAATTGTGGAATCATTTCAAGGAAAACTAATTATAAAGGGCAAGTTATCTTGCCCTTTATTTTTTTTTACTTATCCTAAGTATAAATAATTTACTTATATTATTAATATAACTCTTCTTTGATACTTGTTGCAAACTTGGTTTATATATATCTTTGCATTGTTTATTAATAAATAGGAGAAACAAATATGACTGAAGAGCTTAGTTTAGACAATATTCTGGGATCAGATGAAATAGAAAATCTATTCTCAGAGGAAGAAGAAACACAGAAGACTCCTCAAAATAATGATGGGGATAATTCTGAAGAGAATAAAAATGATAAAGATAATGAAACTACTGAGGTTATTGATGTAGATAATTTATTTACTGATTTACCAGAGAGCGTAGGTAGTGGAAAAGAGAACAATACAGGGGATAGGGAAGATACTTATTCTGAAAAGGGTAAGGATGCTTCTCCCAATAAACACTTCTACTCTTCCGTTGCCAAAGCCTTGAAAGAAGAAGGTATCTTCCAAACCCTTGAAGATAATGAAGTTGAAGAAATATCTTCAGCTGAAGATTTTGCTGAAGCTGTGAATAAGCAAATTCACTCTATGCTAGATGATAGGCAGAAGAGAATAGATGAAGCTTTGAACTCTGGAGTATCTATTTCGGATATACAAAGGTGTGAAAAAGCATTAGAGTTCTTTAACTCTCTTCAAGAGAATGATATTATTGATGAAAGTGACAAAGGAGAAAAGTTAAGAAAACAGCTTATTTATACTGACTTCATAAATAGGGGATATAGTACGGAAAGAGCACATAGAGAGGTACAGAAATCATTTAGCTCTGGTACTGATATAGAGGATGCAAAAGAGGCTTTAGCAAGTAATAAAGAATTCTTCCAATCGGAATATGATAACATCATAAGGGAAGCAAAAGAAGAAGAACAAAAAGAAGTAGAAAAAAGAAAAAAACAGGCAGAGGATTTGAGAAGGTCTATTCTTGAGGATAACAAGATATTTGGAGATCTTCAAGTAGATAAAGTTACTAGGAGAAAGATTTATGATAATATAAGTAAGCCTGTTTACAAAGATCCAGAGACTGGAGAATTGTTTACAGCTATACAAAAATATGAGATGGAAAACAGGCCTGAATTTCTTAAGAATATTGGAGTACTTTTTACGCTGACCGATGGTTTTAAGAATTTGGATAATTTAGTAAAGAATAAAGTGAGAAAAGAAGTAAAGAAAGGTCTTAGAGAGCTAGAGCACACCCTCAACAACACATCAAGAACATCAGACGGAAATTTAAAATTTGTAAGTGGAGTTGAAGATGACCCAGAGTCCTTTATTGGAAAAGGGTGGGAAATAGATGTGTAGTCTAAGTCTTTTCATAATTTTATGAAACATATCTAACTATTAAAAAACAACAGAAATGGCAGGAAAATTAGGAAAATTCCAAATGGTAGGTTTCCAACATTGGAAGGGTTGACTCACAAGTTAAGCCCTTGTAAAATTGGGTAAAATCGGTGAAGCCCTCCAAATAAAATTAAAGGGTAATACCGAGCTAACCTTTATAATAATATATAAAGGTAGTGTAACGCATAGAAGATGAAACTATGATTAGAAAAGCATGTATTTATAATCACATAGAATATAATTCTTCCACGAGTATCCAACATACTGAATAGTATGAAAATGTATGCTGAACTTACACAATGGTAAAGTGTAAGAACTAAGAGATAAAAAGCTCTTAGGATAACAGATTGTTAACAAAAGAGAACCACTTGGGTTCTATCTTCCAATTAGCTCCACAAAAAGCTACCAACCTTATGGTTCAATTGCTTGCCTATTACAGAGGTAAAACCCTTGACACATTCCTAAATCAGTTCCCAGTTAGAGAATTTGAAGATGATACTGAGTATTACTGGGATGTAATAGGTTCTTCAAGGAGAAATATTCCTCTTGTAGAGGCAAGAGATGAGAATGGCACTCCTGTTACTGCAGGAAGCCCTAATGTTGGTGTTGGTACTACTCCTTTTTATTTAGTCTTCCCTGAAGACTGGTTTGCTGATGGAGAAGTAATTGTTGGTCATTTGAACCAAGTATATCCATTCAGAATACTAGGTGACCCCAGAATGGAGGGAACTAATGCGGTGTACAAAGTTGAGTTGATGGGAGGTAATACTGCAGGATGCCCTGCAGAGAGACTCCTTGCAGGGGAAAGATTCTCTGTAGATTTCGCTCCAGTAGAGAAGGAATTATCAAGGAAAGTAGGTGATGTTAGATTCACTAGTCCTGTTTCCGTGAGAAATGAGTGGTCTACAATAAGAATTCAACATAAGGTTCCAGGTTCTGCTCTTACAAAGAAACTTGCTGTGGGCATACCTATGACTAAAGCAACTGAGAACGGAGGACTTACCAAGTCTATAGCTACAATGTGGATGCATAATGTAGATTGGGAAGTTGAACAACAATTCTCTGAATACAAAAACAATGCTCTTGCGTTTGGTACTTCTAACAGAAATTCCAATGGGGAGTATATGAATATCGGTAAATCAGGCAATGCGATTAAGACAGGTGCTGGTTTAAAGGCTCAAATAGGCCAGCTAGCTGCATAAGCAGTCAAGAAATTAAAATTAACAAAACTAAGTCGGTGGAAGTCCTGAGATGGATAATACCGAGCTAACTATAGGAACTAAAAAGCTTATAGTAGTGTAGAGACTAGAGGTTGAAACTCTTTATATTATGACTAAATATGGTAGAATCTATATAATAAGAAATACTATAAATAATAAGGTTTATATAGGACAGACTAAAGTAAGCTTAAAATTGAGATTTCAAAATCATTTATCTGCTGCAAGAAATAACAAAGATTATGTTATAGGTAAAGCGATAAGAAAATATGGTGAAGAAAACTTTTATATAGAATTACTTGAAGAGTGTACTATAGAAGAACTTAATGATAGAGAAAAGTATTGGATTTCTTATTTTAATTCTACTGATAATAAATTTGGTTATAATATGTCTATTGGGGGTAATGTTATTAGAACCACTAAAGAATTAGACAAGGACTTAATAATAAACATGTTTAATTCTGGGATTCCAGCATATAAAATAGCTAAAATTTTGCATACTGGAGTACCTAATATTACTAGTCTATTAAAGAGATCTAATATAATTTATGGCTTAGGTTTGCAAAAGACTAATAAACTTGAGGAGTCTATGATAATAGATTTATATTTAGATGGTTATAGTACAGTAGACATAGGAAAAAAGTTTGGTAAAAATAAGAGTACGATAAGAAGAATACTCTTGAGGAATGATATTAAACTTAGAGCCTTTAAAGAGACTAAAAACTTGGGAAGAGATCTCCCAACATTACAATAGTAATGCTCCACGAGAGTTTTGCATTTAGATGTGGTAATCTAAATGAATATATAGTCCGAACTTCATAGTAATATGAAGAAATAGTGGATAAAGAGCCACTATGATAACATAATGTATTTGAGCAAATGGAAGTAGCTAATACTATGTATTATAATACTTTCAGCTTGAAACTTCTTGAAGATGCCTTGTATGAATTATCTGCATCCAAGTTGGATTTTGGTGATAGATATTTCTTAATCAAAACAGGTGAAAGAGGAGCTATCCAATTCCATAAAGCTGTATTGAATGTAGTTTCAGGTTGGACCCAATTTGTATTGGATAATAGTTCTACTAGAGTAATAGAGAAAACCCAGTCTAGATTACATACAAATGCATTGTCTGCAGGATTCCAATTTGTCGAGTACAAAGCTCCCAATGGAGTCAGAGTTAAAATTGATGTAGATCCTATGTATGATGATCCAGTTAGAAATAAGATACTTCATCCTCTTGGAGGAGTGGCTTATTCCTACAGATATGATATTATGTATATCGGAACAATGGATCAGCCGAATATCTTTAAGTGTAAGATTAAAGGTGATACAGAATATAGAGGGTATCAATGGGGGTTAACGGCGTAAGCCTTTACACATTTCTCAGCTCCCAAAGTTCTCCCCTAGAAACAGAAGTAGAGCTAGTAAAGAAAAACAAGGTTAATTGCTGGAAGTTCCTTAGAGCTTTCACTGCTTTTTAAACTTCAAACATTTAAATATGGAAGTTAAAGAATTATGGAAGCCTCTGCTAGAATATAAAGGCATAGAGGTAAGCTCAATTGGTAGAATAAGAAAAGCTGCTAATAAGAGTAGAAAAGAGAGAATCTTGACTGAATTTCCTAAAGATAGAGATGGTTACTACAGATGCTCTGTGCAAAGACTTGATGGAACATGGACTTCTCAACCAGTCCATAGATTAGTTGCCAAAGCATTTATCCCTAGAACTAAGAATAGAGATATAGTTAATCATATAGATGGGAATAGAACTAATAACAGAATAGAAAATCTTGAATGGGTAACTCCAAAAGAAAATGTCATTCATTCATTTAAATTTGGTTCAAGAAAAATTTGTAAACAAGTTCCCAAGAAGACTATTCTAACAGATTTCCAAGTTAATCAGATAGGGAAATTAAGAGAATTATATACAGTCAATCAAATAGCTAAACTTTTTAATATAGAATATCAGTCTCTCAAAAATATAATTCATAAAAAGAAACAATGTGAAAGATTGGATGATCAGCAGCCAAGCATATATACTAGTATATATGAAGGTTCAGAGACTATCCCAGATGGGAGTAAGTAGTAAGTACTACTGAAACGCCTTGCTCACTTAATATTAAGTGATGAAGATATAGTCCGAACTCTAATGAAAGTTAGAGATAATACATGGAAACGATGTATTAGCAACATAAAAAAAATGTGAGAAATCCTTTTACAGGACAGAAGGGTAATCCCTATATGTCTTTTGATGAGGACTCGGCAGTTATTCATAGAATGGCCACTTTAGGTATCTGTGTTCTTGATCCTACGAGAACTATGTCAATTATTCCTGCTATACTGCAGGGTTAATATAATGGGAGTAGGTACTCCTACTCCCTATTTTTTTTTAGAAAGGAGAAGATATGGCAAAAAATAAAGTAGAAGAAAATATAAATTACGAGACACCTGAATTTGAAATAGATGAAGATTCTATCAGAGAAGTCTCTATGAGAGAGGTTTCAAAGTTGCATCACAATCTTGAAGGAGAGAGCAATGCTTCTGAAGTGTTGGAGAAATCTAACACTGTAAAGAATAATGCTCTAATTAATTGTTTGAGAAAAGAGAGAGTTATAGTAAGACATATACCAAAAGAAGGAGGAATGATCACAAACCCCAAACATGTGTTATATGGAGGAATGGCTGAAAATGCTAGCAGAACATTCGTAGTTCCTAGATTATCTTCTGGTATGTTTGTAAATGTTCTTACAGATGCTGAGAAAGCTTTTCTAGAGGAAATTATGGGGCTTGAATATAACTCATTAAGTATCTACAAGAAAGTCGATAATTTCTGGGATGACTCTAACGAAAATGGAATTTCAAAGGTAACATTGAAGAAGCAAGATAATTATTTTGATTTATCTAACCCGGAGGATTATATAAGATATAAGATACTACTAGCCAATAAAGATTTTATCGCTTCTTCATTACAGGAATTACAGGACCATCCAAAAGCTACCTATCAGTTTGTTATTGTAACAGAAGGTGATGAGATTAAATCTGCTAGAGGAAATATGAGTAATACTATGAGATGCTATAAGGAATTCGGTAAGGTAGAAAATGATATAGATACATTAAGAGTAATAATAGAATCCATAGACGGAAGACCTACATCTCCTACTGCTAAACTGGAATTTTTGCAAACAAAAATTAATAGCCTTATTCAAGTAGACAGCAAACTCTTTTTAAGAGTAATTACTGATCCCCTGCTTAGTACTAAGGTCCTTATAAAGAAAAGTATTGAAGTTGGCCTCATTTCAAGTAGAGGAAACTATTTATACTTGAAGAGTGATAATACTCCTCTATGTGAGATTAATGAGGAACCTACTCTGAATATAGCTGCTAAATTCCTTAATTCTCCTAAGCACCAGGAATTGAAATTTTCTTTAGAAGCAAAGTTAAAATAGTATGAATAATAAAGAATTCTCTAATGAGTTTGACATACTTTATAATAATCTAATGAGTAATAATGCAGCTCCATTGAATGAGTATGAGAAGAGTGTCTTACTTACTCAATCCCAAGAATCTATAGTGATAGATATATATAATGGGAGATTCAATGGGGAATCCTTTGAAAATACTGAAGAAGTTACAGAATATATAAGTAACTTAGTTAAAGAAGTTACTTTAAGTGATAAGATAGAGAATGAGGCTCATAAGAATTCTATATTCTTTCAACTACCGGAAGATCTATGGTTTATAACTTATGAATCTGTTAACTTAAGTGATGAATCTCTAGGATGTGCAAACAATAAAGATGTAATCGTAGTTCCAGTATCTCAAGACAACTTTTATAATGTATCGAGGAACCCATTTAGAGGTCCCAATGATAGAAGGGTTTTGAGATTAACTATTGGAACTAAAGCAGAATTAGTTAGTAAATACAATATAAAATCCTACACTGTCAGGTATCTTTCTAGACCAGATCCTATCATCTTAGAGGATCTGACAGGCTATGGGGTAAGTATAAATAATGAAACAAAAGTAACAGAGTGTAAACTAAATCCTGTAATCCATAGGGCTATACTTAATAGAGCAGTTTCTCTTGCTAAGGCTATATGGTCATCAGGTGCATAAATAATCTATTGTATAATTTAATATATATATTAAAATGGCGACATTTAGTACAAATCAAGCAAGACAACTTTATGTAGCAGAAGCATTAAAACCCTCTAATGTTATTTCAACTGACGCAGTCGGCTCTATTGCAGTAAAATCTGACACAGCAAAAAATCACCTGTATTTTGAATACATGGGAGCTGGAGGTATGCTAAGAAGTGACCTAATAGATATTAAAAATATCATGTATGCTAAAGCAACAGATGCTGATGATCTGGCTCATGAATTAGCTAAATACAAGGTAACTTTAGATCCTACTGTGAATGGCGGATCTCCGGTGGCTGGTCAGGATTATATCCTTAGAATTGCCTTTAGAAACTATATTGGTATGTCTGAGGAAGATCAATACTTTAAATATGGCATGGTCCATGCAGTGTCAGGAATGACAGCAGGCAGTTTTTATCAAGAGCTTTACAAGTCACTGAAAAAGAACTTCTCAAGAGAAACAGAACAGTTGTTGGACTTTAGCTTGGAAGGAACTGCAGCTAAAGTTACTATGACTACTAATACTGGTATTACAGTAACTGCAGTAGAAAATGGGGTAATAGGGAACTCTATTAAATTTGCTGTAGAATCTATTACTGCTACAAATGCAGGTTTCAGAGTAACACAAGAAGATGGATTTACCGTTATCAGGGCTTCCTTGACAGCTGCTAAGAAAACTATCAAAGATTTGAAGGATTTGGTTGCTGCTAATCCAGGTATAGCAGCTATGATTTCTATAGCTGGTACAGATGGAACAGCAGTACAATTAGAGGCTACTCCTGTAGCTCTTACTGGTGGAAATGCCAGTGGCTTGATAGTAGAAGAGGTTCCTCAAGAATGGATACTTGGTACATTCCCTCAAGTCCCTGTAAATTTCACTCTTATGCCAGATACTATTATAGTTAATGGTGATGATAGAATTTGGGGTTTGGTAGAGAAACAAGCTTCAACTAATAGTATTCCCGATGGACATAAAATTGCAGATCTTGAATACTTCTGTATGGGTGAGAGAGGAGATGTTTATAGAATGGTGGGATTCCCTAACGTTATCAGAACCAAGTACTTGGTGAACCCCGATTTGAAATATAATACTATCGACATTCACTATGCCTATGTTGGTTCTAATGAGGCTGTTCAGAAATCAGAGAAGGATATTACAATCGTAGTTCCTAAGGTTGGAGATAATAATCAGACTAGTAATAAACTTACTAATGACATTATCACAGCTATTAATACTGCTACTGGATTAACGATTACAGCACTTGATGTCTCTGCATAGGGCTATTAAATAATTAAGGGAGACTAATGTCTCCCTATTTTTTTTTATTACCTTTATAATAGAGTGCTATGAAATTTAATGAATTATATGTTAATCCAGAAGGAACATTATTGGTAATAGAGGTTCAATGCACAGATACTGAGGGTATTTATCCTAAACAAGTGGTGATAGATAATCAAGATACTTATACTGAAGGGATGCCTAGTTCGTCTCCTATATATCAAAGCATTAATTCTGATCAGTCTAAAGTTTTTAGACTAGAGATTCCCAAGGAATCTTTGGATATATCTGATAACTTACTATTTGTGTACTGCAGAAGTGATAAAGATGACATAATTATGTGTCCTGTATGTAACTTTTTTAGAATATACCAAAGTTTCATGCCGTCTGTAAAAACTATTGGAACATCATGCTGTTGCCCTCCGAAAGTGTTTATAGATTGTATCTTAAGATTTAAAGCTTTTGAACTATCTATCAAAGCAGGAAATTATCTTCAAGCTATACAATTTTGGAACAAATTCTTTAGGAATAAAGAATTAAAAAATTTATTTGGTAATGGATGCTGTAAATAAATACTTGTCGAACTCATTGATTTCTTATTTTAATGCTTTGACAAAACTTGGATACATATCCTATGGAAAAGTAAATAGGTTAATAGCAGTGCTATTTATTACAGAAATGTTAGAGATAGGCTATAATAAAACTATAACTGAAGAAGATTATAGAGCTATTGGAGAAGCTTTAACCTGCTTATTTGGATCGAATTGTTTATTACCATATCCAGAGTTTATAAGAAATGTTACAGAAACTGTAAAATATAATCCATTTCTATAATAATTAATATAATATTTATACTAGAAAAATGATAATATCCTTGTTGCAAGAATAAATTTTACTTATCTTTGCAATAAGGATTTTTTATTATATACAAATATGAGTACATTTAGAGAGTTGACTTATTTAGTTTTGGATGAACTTAAACTACATTCTGATGATTCTACATTCACTGAAGACCATGTTATGATTCTTCTTGATAAATATAGGGCCTTTCTACTTAAGCAAAGATATTCAAGTGTTAAGAAACGAATGCCTTCCAGTAATTATCAGACTATATGCTTAGATTTAATTCAGGTTCCTGCTATATCCGGTGAACCTTGTGAGGGAGGAATCTATCTTAGAAGCAAAGATAAGATACCATTTCTTATGCAAATTGGGACACCTAAGGTTTATCCAGTTGATTATTACCAAGGTGACATAGCTTATGTTAGTAGAGATAGGATGAGATATGTAGGGTATAACAAATTTCTAAAGAACATTATTTATTGTTCCATCGGTCCTGACAACTATTTATATTTTAAGTCTTGTAATCCGCAACATCTATACCTTGAGCATGTAAGACTTACTGGGATATTCTTTAATTCCATCAGAGCCTCTGACCTCCAGTGCCCTGATGAAGAAGGTAAAATCCCATGCGATATATTAGATAGAGAATTTCCTATAGAGGATTCCCTTATTTCCCCTCTTGTAGAGCTGACAGTTAAAGAGCTCTTGGGAGCTTCTTACAGACCAGCTGATCCTGATAACAATGCTAAGGACGATTTATCTGATATGGCTTCTTTTATAGCTAGGAATACAAAGAGTAATTTTCAAAAACAATTAGAATAATACTATGGCTAATCCAGAAGAGGTAATAAGCTATGAAGAGTTTAGAGGTCTAGTTAATAAAGTAAAAGGAAGTAGACATCATAAAATAAAAAACTCATATGGAGTTTATGACGGATATAAATTTTACAGGAAGACTAAACCAAAAGAACCTAAATATATACTTACAGAATCTCAGTATTTTTCTATTATTAGAAAAGTAAATAAATTACTGGCTGATTTATTATCAAAAGGTGATGATGTTACGTTACCATGTAGATTGGGAAAATTAGAAATAAGAAAATATAAAGCTAATATTGTTTTAGAAGGAAATAAAATCAAGACTAATCTCCCTATCGACTGGGATAGAACTCTTAAATTATGGTATGAAGATGAGGAATCCTATAAGAATAAAACACTTATTAAAGTGGAAGAAAAAGAAATATTTAAAATCTACTATAATAGAAATGTAGCTAATTTTACTAATAAATCTTTCTATACTTTTCATCTAAATAGAAATATAAAGAAAGAATTAAAGCAAAATATAAAGGAGGGAATAGTAGATAGTTTTATGATATAAATTATTTAGATATGGCTGAACAATATTCAAGTATAAAATTAATTTTAGATAAGATACTTAGGCATCCTCTTATGCAAGATATAACATTAGAGACAGCAGTTGACTATTGTATAGATTTCATGAGGATTGTTGGAACACCTAGTATATTTGAAGAAAAAACAGAAATAATTAAAGTGAAAGAATATAGGGCTATTCTTCCTTGTGACTATTATCAAGTTATTCAAATAAGGAAAGTTGGAGGAGCAGCCTTCAGATATTCTACAGACTCATTCCATATGAGTGAATGTAAGCATGATTATAAAAGAGGTGTAAACGATTTAACCTATAAAATACAGGGCAATATTATATATACATCTATTGAAGACGGAGATATAGAGATATCCTATGAAGCTATAGCTACTGATGAAGATGGATACCCTCTTATTCCAGATAATAGTAGCTTTACTAGAGCACTTGAACTCTATATTAAGAAAAAGCAGTTTACTGTATTATTTGATTTGGGGGAGATAAGTCCAGCTGTATTGCAAAATGTACAACAAGAGTATGCTTGGGCTGTAGGAGATTGTGAATCTGAGTTCAATAGATTATCTATTGATAAAGCTGAATCCTTCTTTAACTCCTGGAGAACTCTTATTATAAGGGATGGAGAGCATATAACTGGCTTTAAAAACAATGGAAGTAAGGAAAGACTAAAACTATATTAATATGCGGCAGGGTCAATCTATTTTTAAAGTTAGGGGAATGCAGAGAGATTTAAGTGTTTCTGCATTTAACTCTCAATATTCTTATGAAAATAAGAATATTAGAATAATGTCTACGGATGATAATACTCTGCTAAGTATATCTAATGAGAAGGGAAATATATCCCCCTATATTTGGGGGATAGGAGATTCTATAAAAGGTATTCCAATTGGGCAGTCTCTTCTTAATGACGAATTAGTAATATTCTCGTCTGGGCAGATAACTATCCAGAATATAAAAGATATAGATGCTTCGTCTAGTACTATAAAGGATTTGACAGCTACTGAGAGGAACATTAAAGATATTGATTCTGAAGATTCTAAAGATAAAATATACAAGATATGGTTAGATGGATTAAATATAAGAGGAAAAATCTTATTCTCTGGTGATTTGAAGTTTAATCCAAAGTATCCTATAGAAACTATCTCATTATATGAAAATGAGAATTCCAAGAAGGTATATTGGGTAGATGGCCTAAATCAACCTAGGGTTATAAACATAGCCTCTGAAACAGAATGGGAGGATAACTCCTTCAATTTCGTGAAAGAGGTAATATCTCCTGATAGTGTTACTATAGATACAATAGATGGCGGAGGACAATTCTCTAGTGGAGTAATACAATATTGTATAACATATGTTAGCAAATATTTACAAGAAAGCAATATAGTTTATACATCTCCTCTGTATTTTACTTCTTCTGGAGGTAAAGGAGGTTCTCCGGAAGAGTTATCTAACAATTCCTTTAGGATAAATATTTATAATCCAGATACTTCTTGGGATTATGTAAGAATATATAGTATTTTTAGGTCATCTATAAATGCAACTCCAGAAGTTAAAAGAGTTATAGACTTAAGTATAGGAACATCTACTGGCGGTAGTTTAACTTATACAGATTCTGGGAATTATGGAGACATTGAAGATCCTACAAAGCTCTTATATGTTGGAGGAGTAGAAGCTGTATTTGGTACTATATCACATAAGGACGGTACATTATTCCTTGGAGACATTAAGGTTAGTAATGATCATTTGTGGGTAGAAAATAATACAAAGGCTGATGTAGTATTTGGCACAGAGAGAGTTTTAGATAGGCTTCCACTCCAGAAAGGGGTTTATAGCTATAAAAACACTTTACCTAATCCAACAGAGAGAATATTTAAATATGGGGAAACTTATAGACTTGGAATACAGTTCCAAGATAAAGTAGGTAATTGGACTAATCCTATATTTATAACGGATATAGTAAATAATATTAAACCAACTGGCGGAAGAGAAATAAGTACTGGAAGTGGTACTGATAAACAGAATGTTGGATGCTTTTGCGGTATATTTGATAACAATAACATCCTAACTAAATATCTAAAGGAACATGGATATATTAGTGCTAGACCTCTGGTGGTTTATCCCAAATTTTCAGAAAGAACTATCATAGCTCAAGGAATAGTGTGCCCTACTGTATTTAGAGCTTCTGACAGATACAATAATGCTCCTTATGCTCAGTCCTCTTGGATATTTAGACCATTTGGAATAGGAGAACAGGTTAATATGGGTACTACCATTTTTAACAGCCATGGTTATAGGGCTGAGTTTAGGCACTGTATGCATTTACCTCCAGTGAACTATAGAGAGTGTGAAATACAAAATGCAGGACTCGATAGTTTGAGTCTTGTTACTCCATTTATAACTTCTAACCATTCTAATTGGATCAATAATTACGGAGATGAGTTCTTTGTAGATCATTCAATTTTCACTTTTCATTCTCCAGATATTGAATTGGGGGACGAATTTACAATGGATAATCTATATAACTATAGGATAAGAGTAGTAGGGATTGTTCCTATAAGTTCAAAATATGTTACCAGAACTTTGTCCACTTCTTCCCCCACTTTAACTTATACATATACTGGAGGAAGCTCAACTGGATATGGAAGGTATATCGAAGAACAGGAAATTTCTTTAGATTCTAAACGGGATATAGCACAAGCATGGTATAGTATTGGAGCTGATGTTTTGTGGATGGATTATGCTGTTAAAGGAGATAAGGTAGTAGCTAGGGAAGGAAATTACTCCTGGGGATATCTTACATACTTATGGCATAGAAATGGATCTCTTAATAATGATAATGGAGGAGGATCTGCTAAGTTAAAATCCAAAACTGAAGCGATGCTGAGATTCTCCTATAATACTTATTATCTAGATACTCCGGTGCTGATACAGAGTAGTAAAGATTTTCCTGATATGTCTATATGGGATTCTAATGAGGTATCTGCTATATATGTGGGGGATAAAACATATTATGGTAATATAGACTCTATAATATCTCCGGTAAAGGGAGAAACAGGAAACTATAATTATCCGGTAATTGTAACTGGATCATCTAGTGATCAAGGCATACCAAAAAGGATATATAGAGGTTACGCAAGGAAACCTGAACATACTAATCCAGGTTCTGGAGGTAGTGTTCCTGTAATGAACACTGAGTTGACTGGGGCTGTTAGTATGAAGTATAAATCTCCTAAACACCTGGTTATAAATTTGGGGGATATATATACTGATAGCAATAATCAAACGAATTATACTCAATGGATACTTCCACAAATTAAATCTGAAAATGGTAACATTATAAATCTTCCTTATGGTGAAACTCAAACTAGTCCTCCCTTCTGGACAAATATAAGTTCAGGAAATACTATATTTAATTATAGAAGTATAGAAATACCAGATGATATAGGAGATTATTTCAGTCCTGGATATGATACAGCAGCCGGAGGAGGAGTTATGTATCTATGTGATATAATAAGAGACAATATAGATGAAACCACTCTATTTGGAGGAATGACTAAGGATGCTATGTTAGCTAATGAATGGCTTATAGCTGGAGAAGATGTAACTCTACAGAACATATCTGAAAGTATGGGATTCACTGTGTATTGGAATTGGGGGGATACCTACTATCAAAGATACGACTGCTTAAAGACTTACCCATTTGATTCAGAATCCCAAAATAATGTAGTAGATGTTTTATCTTTCATGTGTGAGACTAGGATAAATTTAGATGGGAGGTATGATGATAATAGGGGTACTAAAAATCTACTCAATATTAACATAGACAACTTCAATAAGATAAATAAAGTATATTCTCAGGATAATAATTACTTCATCTATAGAATGACTGACTCTTCAACTGAAGTTAGAGAATTTCCTAATTCTATAACTTGGACAAAGACTAAAACTAATGGAGAACTAACTGATTCCTGGACTAATATAACTTTAGCTTCTGTTCTAGACTTGGATGGAGATAAAGGAAAAATAAGAGCCTTAAGAAGATTTAATAATGAGCTTATAGCTTTTCAAGACAGAGGAATAAGTAATATATTATATAATTCAAGGACTCCATTATCCTCTACAGATGGTATTCCTATAGAGTTAGCAAATTCAGGAAAAGTAGATGGAAAGAGATATTTATCAGATAAAATAGGATGTACGAATAAATGGTCCATAAGAGAAACTCCTAATGGAATTTATTTTATAGATGATATATCAAAAGGTATATTCTTATTTAGTGGAGAAATAGCTAATTTATCTGATAAGTTAGGTTTCCACTCCTGGATAAATAGTAGATCCACAGATGTGAATATATGGAATCCAATAAACTTTGAAGGTTTTGTAACATACTATGACAAAGTAAATGGAGATGTATTTTTTATCTCTAAAGAGGAATGTTTGGCATTCTCAGAACCTCTAGGTCAATTCTCTTCCTTTTATAGCTATGAAAATACTCCGTTTTTCTCTAATATAAGAGATAGAGGTCTTTTTATAAGACCTTCCTCTGAAGAATCTAACTATAAATTATGGCTCCATAATGAGGGGGATTATAACATGTACTTCGATAAATATCAACCATTCTATATTACAGTGATAGTAAACGAGAACCCTATTCTAGATAAAATATTTACTAATATTGAATTTAGATCAGATTCATGGAAATCCGGGGAATTAATTAACTCAACTTTTGATACCTTAAATGTATGGAATGAATATCAGAAAGGAGTAACAAAACTATCTAATCTATCATCAATCCCCTCTTCTTTGAAAGAAAGATTTAGGATATGGAGGGCCAATATTCCAAGAGATTGTTTTAATCATAGAGATAGAATTAGGAATCCTTGGATATATCTTAAGCTCTCCAGAACAACAGAGAATACTAACAGAACTATACTTCATGATTTAATAGTTAAGTATCTATATTAGTTACAATCAAAGTAACAATGAGTAAAGAATTGTTTTATTCATTGTTACTTTTTTTGTATAAATCTTGCATAAAATATAAGTTTGATTTATATTTGCAAATAAAATATTATTGTATGAATAAGAGATATCAAACTGGATATATAAAGCAAAAACCTTATTCGCTTAATACTCCATCTTTTAATCTTGCAGATCTTAGACTAGAAGATATACCTGAAACACCTTCTATATTAAATTCTAATGATTGGTTAAATAATATAGGGTCTATTGCAGGGGGGATTAGTGGAGTAATTGGAACATCTCTGCAGAATTCTAGAATAGGTGATACTTCTGACGTGGAAGATCAAATAAATTCTGCTGCTAATTATAAGGTAGGAGCCTACTCTAATGAGTCTTTGCTTGATGAGTGGGGCAATTATGATCCATTAGATTATGTAACTTACTCAGATATCAGAGGAGGAAACGTAGCTCAAAGAGGATTAAATACTTTATCCTCGATAGGTTCTGGAGCAATGGGTGGGGCCTCTATTGGAGGTCCTGTAGGAGCTATTATAGGAGGAGTTGCAGGCCTTGGAAGTTCTATAGCTGGTTGGCTGACTGGAAATGCTAAGGCTAGAAGAAAAGTTAAAGAGTTAAATGATAAAATAGATGCGGCAAATAGACATGTACAGAGTTCATTTGTCAACTCAGCTAGATCTATAGATGAAATCAATGATATGAGCATATTATCTAATTATTCAGCTTATGGGGGTCCTATAAATATGAGATCATTCTCACCTATGTCTCCTTTTGGAAATAGATATAGTAAAGGAGGATCTATAAGAATTAAACCTAGTAAGAGAGGAACCTTCACAGCTGCTGCAAAGAAACATGGTAAATCAGTGCAAGCTTTTGCTTCTCAAGTATTAGCAAATAAGGAAAACTACTCTCCAGCTATGGTTAAGAAAGCTAACTTTGCTAGAAATGCAGCTAAATGGAAACATGCTGATGGAGGCCCCAATAAAGTATCTCCTCTAGGTAGAGCTACGTCTGTAGCCTACTTGTATGATTTAGAAAATCCACTAAGATATGATGTATCTCTCACAGATAATACTGCTAAATTATACGATGATAACACATTAGGAGCAGGAGTGGATATTAGATATTATGGTAAGCCCTATAGAGGAAGATTACTTAGAGGAGAGCTTATACCATTAGATGAGGTAGACGAAACTGCTTATCAAGCTATTTCTGATTATGATAGAGCTTTGATGAAAGAGGCTAGTAAACACACAAACAGGCCTGATACTATAAGTCAAAGTCCTAGACTATATACTGCACAAGCTTCTTACCATTATGGTCCTTATTCTAAAGAAGATAGAAAGAAACTAGGGAAAGCTTTAGCTACTGGAGATACAAGAACTATGGAGAAGATAGTTAGAGGTAAAGCTGAAGGTTGGGGAAGAAGGAAAGAAGCCATCAAATCACCTTATAGTATTAAACCTTCTTTTGAAGAATGGAAAAATGCTCTTCCTTCAAACTTAAGAAATACAGACCCTGTATTTTATAACCTTAGAGGTGCATATGAGGGAGGATTAGAGCCTGTATTAGAGGAAGATGGCTATTATCATCTTGGCAGTAGAAACCCAATTACAGGAGAAATATTAAAGACTGCATTACATCCTACCTTTAATGATATGATTCTTGAGGAATCACTTAGAGGAAACTATCCAACATATAAAAATGGAAAGTGGTACACCTTAGATTGGGGGGATATTCTAGAGGGTAATAAAAGAGCTAAAGGAGGTCCTATAAACACTCATGGAGGAGTATTTGATAATGGTGTCACCATTGTAGGTAATGGTGGAACTCATGAGGAGAACCCATTAGAAGGTGTACAGATGGGTGTAGATGAACAGGGAATACCTAACCTAGTTGAAGAAGGAGAAGTAATATTTAACGACTATGTATTTAGTAATAGAATAGAAGCTCCTAAGAATCTCAAAAAAAGATATAAATTTAAAGGAAAAACCTTTGCTGACGTAGCTAAATCTATTCAAAAGGAAAGTGAAGAAAGACCTAATGACCCTATTAGCAAAGCTGGACTAGATGTTAATATGGCTAGATTAGCAATGTCTCAGGAAGAGGTAAGAAATAGTAAGATGAAAAAGAGAACTTCAAATAAATATGCTGGAGGAGGAGTATTGCCATATATGAGATATGCTCCAGCTGTAGGGGCTGGAATAAATGCTTTGACAGACCTTATTGGCTCAACAAATAAATATGACTATTCTAATATAGATTTAATTCAAGATGTAATAGATAATCTACAGACTGTGAGTTATAAGCCTGTAGGAAATTATCTTACATATAGACCTTTCGATAGGAATTTCTATATAAATAAACTTAATTCTCAAGCTTCTGCTACAAGAAGAGCAATAGAGGGATTATCTGGTGGAAATAGAGCAACTAAAATAGCAGGAATAGTAGCCTCTGATTATAATACACAGGGGAGACTAGGTGATTTAGCTAGACAAGCTGAGGAATATAACTTAGCTCAAAGAGAGAGAGTTGAAGCCTTTAATAGAGGAACTAATCAATTTAATTCTGAAATGGGTCTGAGAGTAGGTCAAATAAATAAACAGAATGATGAACTAAGGCTTAAATCAGCTATTACTCAAGCCCAACTCAGAGATCAAATTGATTCTGCTGTGTCTGCTGCTAGATCTGCTAACTTAAATAACTTCCTAGACTCTTTAGGGGATATTGGAAGAGAGGAGACTATATTTAATTTGATTAATAGTAATCCAGGACTTAGATATGGATATACTGGCAGAACTGGAAATATAGGATATAAGACCAGATCTAAAGGTGGTTATTTAACTATTAAAAAGAAGAAGTAATATGGCAAGATATGTAATAACCGGTAGTAAATTCAAACCCTTTTCTTATGCTGAATTAATACAACCTATACAACTTGCTGAAGCTGCTCATCAAGCTGTAGAAGACCAATATAATGAATTATCTACTAAGGCCAATGTATGGGAAAATATAGCTAATGAACAGGATTCTCCATACACATATAATATGTATAAGACCTATGCAGATGATTTAAAATATCAAGCTGATCAATTAGCTACTTCTGGTCTTACTCCTGCTTCCAGACAAGGTTTGAATAATATGAGAACTAGATATAGTCAGCAGATAGTACCTATAGAACAAGGATATGCAGCTAAAGTAAGAGATATAGAAGCTCAGAAACAAGCTAAGTTAAAGGATAACACTTTGATGTTTGATAGAGAAGCAGCCTTTACTAATCTAGATGATTACGTAAGAAATCCTAACTTAAGTTATACTGCTTATTCAGGACAGACTCTAGCATCTCAAACTTCTCAAATGGCCAGAAATTTAGCTAAGGAGTTAAAAGAATATAAGAAAGGTAAACCTATCGATGCTTATACTAACACCTTCCTGACTAAATATAATGTATCTTCTGATGATGTTCTATATGCAATAGAACATCCTAATGACAAAAGAAGTAATAAAGCATTAAGAGCTATAATGGATGCAGCTGTAAATGCTTCTCCTATTCCTTCTTGGGGAGATATGGATACATTAGATAGAGCTTACCAGTATGCAGGAATGGGATTATGGGATGCTATTGGAGAGGAAAGAGTAACACCTATAGAGAATTATGGAGCAAGACTAGCTGCTAGACAAGCTGCTGGAAGCTCTTCTTCAGCAACAGTTCCTAGAGTACCATGGAGAGCCATACCTATAACTAGAACTAATGAACAAATAAGGAATACTACTCAAATGAAGAGTGATGCTGAATTTCTAAGAGAGTTAGCAAGTAATCCATCAAAAGCTCTTGATGTTCAAAAGACCTATTACCCAGGTGTAAAAGGTAGAGGAGAGCCAGGTAGTGCTGATATTAATATTGCTCCAGGAGATGTTGTAACACAATCTTATATGAAGAGACTTTCCGATATAAGTAAAAAATATGGTATAAACGTCAACTTTAATATAGGAGATAACGGAAATAATTCTACAGAAGGGTTAATTAAAGCAGCAGAAGAATTAGAATCTAGAATAAGAAAGAGTGCTATAAGAAGTACAGGCTATGCTCTTACAAACACGAACTTTGATTTAGGGTCTAGAATACTAGCAGAGAATATCAGATCCAGAAGTCAAAGAGCAAATGATGACACTGGAGCATTTGAAATAGAGGATGGAAAAGTAAAAAGTAAACCTTCTAAGTTAGAAGACGTAATTGGTTATATTAATAAAGATGCACAGATTGAGTTTGATCCTTCATTGGGTGTGGTGCTTAGAGGAAGCATTCAAGATGGTAAAACATATAAGACTAAATCATTCCTTCTTGACCCAGAAGTAATAGCTGGAGAATCTATAAATGTTGGAGGGAGAATCTATAATAGATATCAATACCTTATAGATTTAATTAATGAGAGTATAGAGAATAATGATGTAGAAGCTGCTACTGCTATATCTACTAGATTAATGGAAGATTTAGATAGTTACTTTAATTCTATAGCAAAGACACAAGGAAATACTATGTCAGCAAAAGAAGAGGAAGCAGCTTCTTATTATAGAAATTAAAATTAATCATAATGGCAAATGGAATAAATGATCCTTCTAAAAGGGGAATTTCTGGATTAAAAGGTTTAAATACTACTGAAGGGATAAATAGATATCTAGATGAACTTGGATATAGTAGGAGTATACCAGAATATAAAATGAGAAAGGCTGCATCTCCAGAACCTATAATTCAAGAGGTTGGAGAGGTAGGAGTAGGAGATTCTTATTTTGATAGAGGTATAACTTCTCTTACTCAATTACAAGATTTGGAAAATACCAGGGGAGAGTTACAACCCTGGTATTCTCAAATATCAAATGGTTTAGCTAAAGGTGCAGTTCTAGCAGGTACTACATTCTTAAGTGGTACTCTTGGATTATTGTTTGGTGCTAAAACAGCTATAGAGGAAGGAAGATGGTCAGGACTATGGGATAATCCCTTTGATAAAGCATTACAGTCAGTTAATGAGTGGGCTGAAGAAGCCCTTCCCAATTACTACACCAGAGAAGAGCAAGAAGGCCCTTGGTATGATAATATATTTACTGCCAACTTTATAGGGGACAAGTTTATAAAAAACCTAGGATTTACAGTAGGAGCTTTTTATGGAGGTAATCTCATCTCTAAGACCTTGAAATCAACTGGGCTACCTCAAATAATAGGTGCTATAACAAAGAGCTCAAAAGCTCCAAAGCTTGTAACATCTGGAGTAGGAGCTGTAGCATCTGCTGTTAATGAAGGTAGAATAGAAGCATTAAATAATTCAACTGATTGGTTTAATTTACAGAAAGCACAGATCGATGATGATTATACTAGTAGATTAGATGCTATAGGTCAATCTTATGTGAGAGGAGAAGATGGTACTATTACTTTAACTGGGAATATAAGTGAATTAGGTCTAGCTCTACAAGAGGCTCATTCATCGTCTATCAGTAGATTAACTGAAGATAGATTGAAGATGGGTAATATGGATCTATTGATGAACCTACCAGTACTTACAGCTTCTAATATTATCCAGTTCGGTAAGATGTATGCTAATGGATTTAAGACAGCAAGAAAGGCAACTAACATAGTTGGAGAAGCTGGAGAATATACTACTAAAAGAACTATAGGTAGAGGGGTAGCTAAATCTACTATGGGAGCCCTCTCTGAAGGTCTTGAAGAGATTTCACAAGGAGCAGCAAGTAGAATATCTGGTAATTATTATGAAGATGATGTAAACAATTTCTATAAAGCTAAAATAGATCCGCAAGCTGAACAAGAGACATTAAGTTGGATAAAATCCTTTGCTCAAGGAATTAATGAAACAGTGAATGATGGATCATCTTGGGAAGAATTTTTTATAGGTACTCTTACTGGAGCTCTTGGCATGCCTAGATTCAGAGGAGTGAGAAGTAGTGATGGTAGATTACAGTCTCCTATTACTCTTGAGGGAGGAATCTATGGTGGATTTAGGGAGTATATGGATAAGATAAACAGAGAGACTGAAATAGCTAATTATATGAACAATAGAGTTCAGTCTCCTGAATTCAAGAATTATTACCAAGGGCTCATTAGACATAATAAATATCAAACTGATATGAACCAGGCTGTAGAAGAGAATAATGAGTTTGAGTTCAAAAATGCTGAATATGCTCAGTTAGTTTCTGATATTGCGATGTTTGATAATGCGGGAAAACTTGAGGATTTAACTACTCTAGTTAATGCCGCCTATGATACCTCTGATGAAAACCTTGCATCTATAGTTGAAAATACTACTTCCACTATAACTGATGAAAGTGGTAAAGAAGTTAAAGTTGGTCCATTTATTGACAGAAATGGTAATCCCATGTATAGTACTCCAGAAGGAAAGCAGGAAATGATAGATAAGCTGACTCAAACAAAAGATGAGATGCTTAATACTATCACAAGCTATACTAAGATTAAAGATGATATTGATGTAAGAACAGGACAACAGTTAAATGATGAACAGCTTGAAGAATTAACATGGCTAAAAGCTCAAATTGGTAATTGGCAGGATAGGGCTAATCAACTTTCAAGTGAGATTAAACCTACTATAGGTACTATATTAGGAAGTATGTCTCAGCTTGCTAATATGTATAATTCAGTTAAGACTGAGGAAGGTAGAGCTCATGCAGGATTAACTGATTTGTATAATTCTGCTGATAAGAATGAAAGGCAGATAAGAAAGAACATGTCTATCCTTGAGACTGTAAGAAATCTTGATGATAAAACCTTTACTTATCTTTTATCAAAAGATCCTAAGTTAGTAGAGGGAATCAAGTCAGTAGTAGAAAGTCCTCTTAGTGGTGTAGCTGCTGATGATGCACAAGTATTCAATGAAAAGATTGATGATATTGTGAAGTTAGTAAATGCAACTGCTAATTATAATACTAAACTAAAGGAGTATCTTGAGAATCCTACTAAACTTCAAGAAGACATAGTATCCTCTACTGAGGAGGTTGCTAAGAAGGAATCTAAGAGAAAATCTGATAATCTAAAGAGTAAGTTACTTTCAGCTACTAATTTATCTGAGTTTAGGCAGGCTCTTAATGAGGAAGAAGATATTGCTATAAAAGAAGAAACACTTAAATCTCTTGAGGATGAAGGTAATGAGATATCTAAGAATTATGAAGAAACAAACTCATATAATACAGAAGTACAAAGAGTAATTAATTCTCTCAATGAAAGTCCAGATATTAAAATGGATGCTCTTAAACTTCTTCAAGACCAATTTGAGAACTCTTCTAATTTAGAAGAGATAGCAAATCCTAACTCTATATATATTGATAACTCGTATGCTTTATATGATGACAATTTAACTCCTGAGGAGAATACTATTAAATTTCAAGAGGCTCAATATGCTCTTCTCAGAGCAATGAATCAAGTCAATAATGAAAATAGATTTAAAAATAGATTCTCACAAGATTATAGAACATTAAGGGAAAAAGGTAAACCAAATCCTTCAGCTCCTACAAAAGACACTACAGGAGATAGTGAAACCTCTACTATTCCTTCAGTTGATACTGGAGGGTTTCCTGTTACTACTTATGAGCCTCCTGCAGGTAATATAACTTCAACTCAAGTAAGAGATGAGAATAAGGAAACTAATGACAGAATAGAGACTCCACAATCACTTGACAGTAAACAAAAGGGTAAAAGGCCTTATTATAGACCTTCAATACCTGAACTGCATATTCAAGCAAGCAAGGAGGGAGATTTTAGACCATTCAATATAGTAGCTGCTGAAAGGGAGCATGGGGTAAATTTTGATGAGTTATATAACTATCTAAAAGATAATGGTGCATTTACTTATGTGAATGAGAGTAATCTAAAGGTAGGTGATGAGCTTGGATTTATGATTGACCCTGAATTCAATGACCATACAATTTTCATTGTAGATAGAAGAAACAATCAGATTGTAGGTAGTCTTGACGAATCTGACTATTCAGTAAGTAGATATGAAGGTCTTGCTGGTCTTGAAGAGAAGATAAAAGCTGAATTTGCACAAAGAGGTGATAAAACTAAGAAATTCATTGCTACTCCTACCACAAGAGTATCACAAATAATGGTAGGTAGAATACCTTATAGTACTGAGGAAAGAAGCTTGGCTAATATACCTAATGTATTAGGGGAAGGTAGAGAACCTATCTTTGGTATAATCAAGAATGGTACTCTTTCTACTAATGGTAAAATAGATGATAGTCTTATTATCAAACCAGTAGATATGGCTCAAAAAGAGGGTAGAATGTATCTACTTATTCCTAATGCTGCTGGTAAATATTCACCTGCTGCTTTAAGAGTGAAGCACTTCAATAAAACTGAATTCAATCCTGATGATATTGAAATACAAAGCGCACAGATGTATAAAAATATACAGGAGTCTATTGAAGCACTTGCTAATTCATTGAGTGAAGATGACTTAAATAATGCAGTAAAGTCTCTTTCAACTAACCTTTACACTGGAGATTTGCATATTGATTGGTTTACATCAGATGCAGGTAATGGTATTAGATTTACTAAAGTACAAAGAGATGCTCAAGGTAATGAGATATATGAAGAGAAAGATGGTAAAAGGATAAGGAAGGAGACTGTAAAAACAGTATTCTTGACTGAAAAATGGGACCAAAATACTCTATATTCTATTATAGGAGATAAGGAGATACAGACAGGACCTGCTTTAAAAAATATTGATGATATCTCGAAGGAAATAAGGGAAATTCTTCTTGACTTCAATTTACTTCTTCAAGTGAATCTAGGTATGTTGAATAAAGGTGGGTACAATAATATGCTTATCAATTCTAATGTACTTACATCAAATATCTCAGATGCAAGGGTAATAAGTAGTTGGTTTACTACTGATTACTTTGATATAGAGGGTAACCTACATCAAGCTATAAGTCCTGCATCCATATCTCCAGATACTACAAGGAAGATAGAAACCCCTGTAGGTGGAACTGAAGGTGTTATCACAGGTACTAAGGTGGTTATTGATGGTGTTACTTATGGAGTAGACTTAACTACTGGTATTATATACGATAGTAATAATCAGAGAATATATCCTGAAAATGCTCAATTAATCAGTGACTTAGCTTGGGCAAATGCTAACTTTGGTGATGCTACCAATGGCTCTTTGATATGGAATAACAGAATTCTATTACCAAGTGGTCAGGTATTAGATAGAGGAACTCAAAAATATTTAACAGGTGAAAATGCTCAGAAGGTTAAAGATAAGATTGCTGGAAGAGAAAGAACTGTAGGAGATAGTAAGAAAGTCATAGCACAAATAGCTGAGAACCAAAAGAAAGTAGATAAGGCAAGAACTGATAGTGAATTCTACTATATACTTGAGGAAGATGGCCAGTATCATGCATATGAAAGAGTACATAATAGATTAGGAAGTAATTGGGTTGAGTCAAAGAAACAGTCTGATTCTCTCAAAGATATAAGAGTAAAATTATCTCAATTATCAGATAATGTTACTCAGTATAATAACTATTTGAAGTATTTAGGTAATCACTGGAAAGTTGATTTAAGTGCTTTTAGTGGGAAGATTGATGTAAGAAATAGAGATACTATTGTAAACATTATAAGGGATAGTATGTCTGAAACTAAGTCACAGAGAGCTCTAAATGCTGGCACTGCCGTAGATAGTGTAATCAGGAACTTCTTTACATCGAATGATACCCCTATAAGACCTGATAATATGAATGAGAAAGCCTTTGCAGACTTAATTTCTTCACTTACAGAAATTAGATCTAATATTGAATCAAGAGGTGAGAGATTTTTAACTAATAATATTGTACTATTTCAAAAGTATGCTGATGGAACAAGAGTTGCAGGAGAAGTTGATATTCTTTCAGTTGATGCAGATGGAAACTTTAGAATATATGATGTGAAAACAAGTAGATATAGCTTCTATGATTTTACAGATAGGTATGGTAACAAAGTAAATTATTTTATTAATCCATCAGCCACTCAAAGAATAAGTACTAGAGACTATTATACTCTACAATTATCTGCATACAAAAATCTATTTGAGTCTCAGTATCATGCTCCTGTTACAACACTTGCTATTTTACCATTTGTTACTAGCTATAATAAGGATATTGTTGAGGGAGTAACAAAGGAGAAGGGTATAATAATTACTTATAATCCTAGTGTTAATGTGCCATTAGTAGGTGCTGTAAAAGCAAGTGAGCCTACTTCTACTAATTCAACAGTACCAGTCTTTAATAGTGCTCTTGAAACACAAGATCCTATTAATAATGTACTTCCTGAATATAGTCTTGAGGATAGCAAAGTAGGCTATTTCGTAAGAGATAGTAAGTTGCATAAGAGCTACTTAACTCCTATTGGTAAAGTGAATGGTGTTGATGTGTATATGGCTAAGATACCTAATATAACTAAGGGATTTGGTAGACAGGGTGAAGAAGCTCATGTTGCAAGTAATTCATATATGGCGATATTTCCTAATGGTAATTCAATTACTCTTATTAAGAATGACCCAATGACTCTTACTGAACAGCAAGCTAAGGATACTATCAGGAAGATACTTAATGGTAATCCTCAGAGAGTGCTAGATATATCAAATGAGAAAACTCTTATATTCGATCCTTCATCTGCTCCTGCAGTTGAAGTACCTAAACCTGAGACTCCTGCTAATATATTATCCACCTCTACTGAGTCTGGAGCAGCTAAAACAGCTCAAGCTGAACAAACTGTAAATAATAGAAAGGCTTCAAGAACCAGACATAAATTAAGAGAAGTAGATGACGGAGTAAGAGGTATTTGGAACCAAGAGAGGGAACTTGCATGGGTAAGAAAAGTACTTCCTCAATTATCAGAAGATAACAGAATAAGAGTAGTAAAAGGCCTTATTAGAGTTGGTAGCCAAGGAACTTTAGCTTGGGGGCAATTTAACAATGGTATAGTTACTCTATCTGATATAGCTGCAGAAGGAACTGTCTATCATGAAGCATTCCATGTTGTCTTCAACCTCCTTCTGGACCAAACAGAAAGGCAAGGATTATTAGCTGAGGCTAGAGAAATGTATGGAGATAAATCTGAGTTGGATCTTGAGGAGGATATGGCAGAAGGCTTTAGAGAATATATGCAAACTAGGCAAGCTGAAGGACTTTTTAATAGGATAAAAAATTTCTTTAGGGACCTATATGTAAAGGTAACAAATTGGAATAGGATACAGCCACATCTTATTGCTTATTATCAGATGATAAATGAGGGCAAATATGCTGGAGATAAACTTGATATTTCCTTAATTAATCAATCTAGGAATAGAATAGTATCTCCAGAAGAGCTGGAAAAAACATTGAATGATGAATTCAAGAAGGCTAATGAAGAGGTGAGAAAACTCAATTATAAAACCTATTATACCGTAGATGCAGCCATGAGAGCCTTCCGTGATAGTAATATAAGAGAAGAATTTTTATATAGAATTACTAGAAAAGGAGCCAATAATGCTGTAGGTCATAAAATTCAACTGTTAACTATTCCGATGTTTAATAAATATAAGGAAAGAGAATTGAATAGGCTTAGAAAATCTACAGGAATTGAGTTGTTATTTGATTCTTTAGATTCAGATATTCAAATGCAGTTACTTAATAAGGGATGGACTAAAGAGCAATTTGACTCTATCTCTATAGCCGAGAGAGATCAAGCTATTGCATGTCTAGCCATCTGAACATTATGGTGAAATTTTTTATTAGGGAGAAAGCAAAAAAAAGGAGGAATATTGTTCCTCCTTTTTTTTATCTACAATATGCTTCATTAGTAGACACTTCATTGTTTAAAGAATGGAATTCCTGTTTCTGGATGTAATCCCCTGTATATAGTTCTATTCATTGGAATTACAGGAGATTCAAAGAATGACTTATATGCTGTGCTATGTCCTTCATATCTGCCTGATTGTATCTCATCTGTATAGTTCCAAGGATTGAGTAATTTAGTTAAATCCAGTATATTTTCTATTGTATTTACACCAGCAGCAGGAGATTTAATGATCTTTAAGCCTTCTGAAATCATAGATTTTCCAGGTATCATAGCACCTAATTCAGTATATAATCTTCTCATCTGGTATTCAGTCATTCTGACTAGCCATGGCCTATCCTTATCATCAGACCACTCAATGAGACCTATAATAGCCATTACTGCTAAGAAATGCCCTGTTTCAGTTAAGGCTCTTTTTATATTAGCTTTTTCAGTAGAAGTAAGTTCATTCCACCTAGTGGCAATATTAAATTGAGTCTCTCTTAAATCTCTTGCAAGCTGCAATAGAAATCTACCACTCGTTCTATAATAACCTTCAGTCCAAGCATCTAAGTCATAGTTATATGAAGCTGATTTGAATCTTCTATTCAAAGATGGTTTTATCCACTTCCTAAACATCATACCCATTCTACCAATAGCCAATCTCTGCACTGCAGATCTATCAGCTTTATTATAAATACCGTGCATTCTCTGATTAATCGCAGCACTTCTTCGACTAAATTTAATAATATCATCTTGTGTGAAATCAGAACCATCAGCTTTTTTATAACCCTGCTTTAATTGAAGTTTAGCCCCTAGTTTCTTATTATTTTTATCAATAGGTACTACCTCCATGGCATCCCATAGACTAACAATCTTACCATTAGGAGCTTTCATCTTATAAGCATCTGCTAATGCTAAAGAAGTTCTATTCTGCATCCAGTGTTCTCCTGCATTATTCATAAAGAATAATGTAGATGTGCCAAACATTCTGCTGAACCAAGTCTTCCTATCAAAGTTCACTTCTCTGACATCCTGCTCATATTCCTGCATTACATTGAACAACTCATCCCATAGGGCAAGTTTGCTTGTCTTTACTCTATTGCCTATCTCAGCAAGATATGCAGGAAGAGATTGACCATATATCCTATCAGCAGTAATTGTATTCTTCTCATTGAAGAACTCACCAGCAAATGACTCAATTCTCATCATCACTTTACCAGTAGCTATATTGGAAATACCTGAAAGAACATTGAGTGCTAAGTTGTTCATAGAAGTAACTCTATTTACAAAGTTAGCAACTTTACCCTTATCAATATTTGTCTTGCCAAATGTACCTTCATCTGCCATGTATCTTCCATATACTTGCATTTCAAAGAAGTCATTCAGTCTTTGGACAAATCTTGTAGCTTCTCCTTCTTTGGTTAATTTACTCTCAACCTTTCTACCTACTGCCTTGAACTTTTCTACAAGTGGCTTACCCCCTTGAGTTTGAATTACTTGCCTTTCTCTTAACAAGTCTCTACCTAATTCAAGCACATCAATAACCTTGTTCATTTCATCAAAGTCATTAGCCATTGCAGCATAGGCTGTGAGAGTACTTACAATGTCAGTAGACAAGTCATTTGCACTTTCTCCCTCTTTCAGTTTAGTAAAGTATATAGGAAGAGTCTGTACCTCATTGCCTTCAAAGTCCTTCACTGTAGCTCTGTCTCCAAAGTCCACATCATCAGTTCTTCTAATAAACTCATCCTTGATACTTTTCCATATCTGCTTTGCCCCTGACCTCACACCATCAGATGACTTAACTCTCTCAAGTAAGTCCTTTCTTATCTTGACAGCATTAGTAAGTGTAGTGTACTTCTCAGGCAAATAAGAATCCAACTGGGACTTAATGTTCATCACTGTATCATAATACTCTTTCTGAGCTGCATTTAGTCTTTGGTATTGCTTATTACCATAGATTGACATCTTAGGTACTTTCTTACCATTGACTATTTCCATATTGGCATCAAACCAAGCTTGTCTTTCTTTCTTATACTTCTCAGCATTTTCACCAACAGGGTTCTTTCCATACTTCTCATTAAGAGATTTGAACATTTCCCTTACTTTCTCCTTGAACAGGGCTTGATTGATTTCAGAGATGTAATTACCACTTAAATCACCCTTACTATCCCTCTCAAACATCCAGTCAGTATTCTTAATACCAGCCTTTTCAAGTTTGATAGTAGCAGCCTGTAATTGTTTCATCACATCAATGGTTCTTGATCTTGCCTGTTCTTTACTCTTCTTGACAGCTTGGTCCATTATTTTTAGAGCATAATCAGAGGAATCTGCCATACTATCAAGCCATCTATCGAAGAAAGAAATATCTTCATCAGCCATCTTTACTAGATCTTCAGCTTTAATAACTTTCCCCTTAAATTTACCAAAAGGTATCATAATACTCTCTCCAATAAAGGGCTTAATGAAATCTATAAATAAAGGCATAGATACATCATTATACTTAACAAATAAGTCTCCAACTAGGATAGAAGCATTATCTAGTACTACTCTAACTCTCTGACCATATCTATTATCAGCATATCTCTCTTCATCTACTAATGCTTTTCTTATATCTTCTATAATGTTCTTATAAGAATACATGTAATTTCTTATATCTCTTAATACTGAAGCTCTCTCATTTACATTAGTTGCTGAGGTATCTCTTAACATACCAAGTCTACTGCTTACTTTCTGTAGTTCTTCAAGAGCATTATTAAGAAAAGAATAAATTCCTTCAATTTCATTGTTATCATATAGCTCCATTTCTAGTCTATCAATAAGGAGCCTTTGATTGGTACTAAATTGACTATTAGGATTTCTCTTTTCATAAATCTTAAGTCTTTTAAGCTCATTATTAATAATATTCTGTAGTACTTTTCTATCTCTTTGAATTCTTTCATTGGTTTGATAGAATAGATCAGATGACTTGATATTATCTATACTTATCTCCTCATCCATTCTACCATTAAGGATATCCCTTGCTAATCTACCAAAATCTTTATCTGCTTCATATATAGCTTTTTGTATCTGGTTGACATTTATGGTCTTGAAGAAGGATTTAATAGCTGAGATAACTCTCTCCAATAAGTTCTTATAGGGTTTCTGTTCTATGGGTTCTGATTTTAACAAATGTTTTGCAAGTAATTTACCTGCTGCTTCCTTGGCTAATTTAGCAGTATCTCCATTATAGAGTGTATTATATGTATCATATTCATCACCAAGTATTTCATCTACGAGACCATTTGAATTTAGGTTATTGATTAATCTATTAATAATAGGAGACTCTCCCATAGCTTCAATAGCAAAGTGAGCAAACTCTTCAGGAAGAGCTTTCTCTCCTTCAATACCATTAGCCAACCTAATCATCTCTACTAATCCATTAGCTGCTGTTTTTGCTGTATCAAAATCAGTAACCCCATTAATACCCATTCTTTTCTCAAGATTTGTAAGAACTCCTGTTGTAACACCGTTAGCTGCTAGAATATCTCTTAATCTATTATTGAGATTGGAATTGTATATCATTTTATCAGCTTCAATTGAATTGAGCCTATTTCTCTTTTCAACTTTTACTCCTATGAGTATTCTTGGTGATTCAGTATCTTGAATCTTAATGATTCTAGCTACATAATCATCTCTGAAATCTGAGGTTTGATTGAATGAGATTGCTTTCTGTAATAGTGTCTGATAGTTCTCATCATTATTTATCCAAAGAGCGGGTCTATTCATTCCTCTCTTATAGTATCCAATATCTCTATTCAGCTTTTCAAGTACTTTAGACTCAGGAATAACATCACTAAAATTAGTCTTTTTCAGCAAACTATTGATTGTGGGTTCATTGTTTTCATCTAATGTTAGCTTAGAATTCCAATTCTTAATAAATTCACTACTCTTAGTAATTAAATAAAGTCTGGTAGCTTCTGATCTATTATTCCCAGTGTAGGCAAGCAAGCCCTTAAAGAGCTTGCTGTCTACTATCTGGCCTTTATCATTTCTCACTTGAGGAATAATTGCACAATTTCTTGACATATCTTATTAACTTAATAAATTTGTTGTACCACAAATACTGTCACCATTTTCATCTCTATAATCTACATTAGGCTGAATAGACGTTACATCATTTTCTGAACCTGAGGGAATTTCAAGGGAAGAGCCATATATATCTTCATAAGCCTGTCTTAATGCATCCTCACTAAAGGCCTCTCTGTACATTTCAGAATAAGCCAAATCCTCTTCTGTCATTTGAGGAGTTTCATAAGAAGTAACTGCTTCATCAATAACAGCATTAGGATTATAACCTTTCTTGTTCTTATCAATTACAGAAGTTATTTCACTTGCTTCCTTACCATACTCATATTCAATAAAGCTATTCTTGAATCCAAGTGGCTCAATCCTTCTATAGACGGCTACATTAGACTCTTCAACTCTATCTGCAGTTAATCTGTAATAAATATAGTTACCTTTGTTTCTTCTTGCAATGAAATCAAAGAAGTCATATACAGGACCATCAGGAGTATCTATTCTCTTCTTGATGATTTTTTTATCCCCAAAATTAGCATTTTCATCTATTACAAATGTAACTTCATCCTTAATCCCATTATCTTCACCTCTAAATAAAGTTGAAGCATCATCAGGAATTTCAGGAACAAGCTTTCTATTATCAAGGTGATTGTAGACATACTGTTCAACAAAGTCACTATAGTCATCCTCGGATGTAAGGAGACTTCTTAGTGTTTCAACATACTCTGGAACTGCACTTCTTACAGCTACAGGAGCTAAATGAATAAAGGTATTAGGACCAAATGCAAAGCCATTTCTGTAGAAGCTGTATCTGAATAAATTAAGAGCAAATTTCTGAGCTTCTGGGTTACTCATATATAATAGAGAAGCCCAATCTCTCATATATCTTTCCCTTAGAGTGGGGCTCAATTGACCAACATTCTTGAATACTACAGTATCTACAGGATTGTTATCATTAGCTCTGATTATTCTAAGCCTCTTAATAAATTCAAGATCTGCTATATCTTCATTCTTAGCTACTACTCCTTTGAAGTAAGTTGGGAAGTTATTAATGAAGTCCTTTCTCTTGTTAGTAGAATCTGTAATTATCTTCATAGGAACGCCATTCTCACTTATTGAACTCCAGTCAATTTCTGTACCAAAGAAATCTGTAGAAGACATTATATAAGCTAACAAATCATTATAAATACTATTCATAGTTTTTACATCCAATCTGCCTGTCTTTGTCATACTTCTAAGAGTATTGATCACCTCATCAAATGACTCAGTAAATTGAGGGAAATATTTGCTTAACATTTTCTCTGATTGCTTCAGTCCGAGTGTATAGAATGCCTGTAGGAAAGGTAATTTACTTGTAAGTAATTGCTCTCTTATATCATTGATATCCTCATTAAAAGAAATATCATCACTAATTACACCTGCTCCTACGAGTGGAAACTTATCATTCTCCTCTATATCTTTCAAGAAGTCTTGGACCTTTTGGATTTTGAGTTTTGTATCAGCAATAGTTGGACCTGCTGCACCACCTTGAGTATCAGACCTTGTAGCTTGTACAAGTTTACCAAGACTATCGGCAGTTCTCATGATTCTCTTAAATAGGAATCCTACAGCAACTTGTTTCTTATAGAATTCAACCTTGCTGTAATCAGAAGTCTGATTAGCACTTATGATACCTGTCATTTCTTTTGCAATAAGAATGTTGTTCGCAAGGTCCTCAATTAAGAAATCATTGCTCTTATAATTATCATAAGTAATCTCTTCCATCATTGCAGCTTTCTTTTTGTACTCTACAAGAACTTCATCAATCACAGTGTCCTTATTTTTGCCTTCTCTACTCTCCCTAAAATAAGTCTGGGTAATATCCATAACAATAGGTTGTGTCATAAGCAAGCCTATCTCAATAGGGTTATAACCTAGTCTTGAAAGAAGCATAGAAGCATCAGCAGTGAGTGTATTTTGGTTAATACCAGCCAACACAGGATCTTTCACATTATCCACAGATGCAGCCAAGAAACCTGCATTATTCTTTGATATAAACTCTTTGTCTTCATTCATAATGTTATGTAAAGAAATAAGTCTCTTCCCATTCAATATAAATGAGCCATTCTCTACATCAAGGCCTAATTCAGTATGTTGCATTAAAGCATGATTAGCATTATGATTTGCATATATACCTATCAGTTTTGCACCAGTCATATTCTGTTGATGAAGTTGTACTTGAGTTCTTGGAGAAATAGGGTCAAGTCTTTTCTTAGTTTTTTCAGTAAGCCTATCAAGTTCTTTTAAATCCATTGAAAGTAACTTAGTAATAATCGAGCCATCAGAAATATTTAAGTCTCTTTTTAAATCTGATTCATAGCTCGAACTAAGAATACTAATAATTCTTGCAGCTTTCTTTTGATAATCAAAACCACCTGGGTTAAGAATCTTAGAGGCTGTATCTGTATTCGTTAGAACTCCCCACATCATATCTATCATCAAGTTGTTTCTTGCTTCAAGACTATTTTCTTGTGGAGTTTTATTAAAGTCATACTTTACTTTTCTAATCTTGTATGTATCAAGTCTGTACTTTTCCTTGTTTTCTTCAAACCATTTCTTAAACTCTACAGGTGCATTTGCAAAGTCCTCTAATAGATTTCCTGCCCTAAATAAGGTAGCTAATTCATCAAGTATTTTTTGCTCACCTTTAAAGTCCTGTTTTGCTCTTCTGAAGTCAAACTTATCTACCTTGAATTCAGGAAGCATAATATACATCTTATCCACATCAAAGTCAGAACCTGACAGAGTGGTAATCTCAGCAGGAAGCATAATTGCAGAACCATTCTGTTGAGGTAAGAATCCTTTGATATACAAAGGAGCCATTGAGTACTTATCTTCCGTCGGGACTCTATAACCAATCAACTTCCTAAGATCTTCAGGAAGTTTGGTAATATCAAGTTCATGAGTTCCTTCCTTCATAAGGGGTTCATAGAACTCTCTTGAATAAGCTGGCATGTAACATTCAAGATATTTAATTCTCTTGTTCTCACCTTCCCCTTCAAATACCACATGAAGTTCATCAGTTAAGCCATAATCAGATACCTGAATCAATGCTCCACCTCTAATCTTCTGTTTGGTGATTTTGCTCTTGATGATACTATTAAGAAGAGTCTGTACTCTTTGAGATTGTACAGGATCAAATAATGGAATATTGAACTGACCATTCTCATTAAGGGTACAGGCTCTGACCATATCAATTCCATATCTCTGATTACCTCTAATCTCTTCAAGTAGTGCCTCCTCTATCTTCTTAGGGTCTTTGAATATATCATTCACATTCTTGAATGCTTGCAAGATATTCTCAGTATTGATTGCATTATACAGGTCCAGCCATTCCTGCTTGGTCATTTTCTTACCATCAACCTCAATGATAGCATCTGATGCAATATCAGCAGTAATCAACTTTCTAATCTGAGTACCTACAAGCTGCACAGCATCAATAGCATGTTCAGGAGTTGCAGTCTGAATACCATAATCTTCATAGCTTATTTTATGTACTACATTAGGATTCTCAATACCATTAGGCATAGTAGTATTCTTCAATACCTCCTTTACTTGCCTGAAGTCACTAACCTCGTTAAGGTCAATAACACCTTGCTTCCCGACTTTAGTAGTAGATTCAAATTGAACTACATCAATATTGTTCTCTTCCATGAATTCATTAATAGCTTTAAGCTTGCTTGATTTACTAAGTGGACCAGCTATTAACTCATGCATGGCAAGTAATAAGAATTCAGAGTTCTTATGCTGTACAGGAGTCTTAATACCAGTATGACCTTCTACACCACTCATGTTGCTAATTTGGGTATATACATAAGGTTTCTTAGTCTGCCAGATAATATTAAAGTCAGCAATGTTCCAAGTACCATTTTTGAAATTATTATATGCCTGCTCCATCTCATCTGTCCATTGGCCAGACATACCAAGTATTGCTCTATAGGAGCTTAAACTTCTATAAGCCTGTGCATCTGCAACATTAACTGCCTTAAACTTGTTAATAATATTATCTCTATCCATCTTGGGCATTTCACCTTTCTTAACTCTCTCATCAAGAACTGTTTCAATATCACTCAGTACTGAAGATACAACCTCATCATCCTTCAAGTAGATAGTTCTTTCCCAATCTCTACCAATTCTTTCTCCCTTATAAGTAGCTTTGGTATTCATTCTAAGAGCTGGGGCATGAACCTCCTTATATCTCTTCTGAAAGTCCTCTACATTCTTATAGAAAGCTAAGTCGGTAGTAGTTAACTCAATAATTTGAGAAGTAGCTAATTTACTATTCCAGTAATACTCTCTTAATGCAGCTTTTGTATTATTCTTTACTATAAGGTTTTTGTTAATACTATCTGCTTCTTGTTTAGTAATATCTCCTCTTATAGACTTCTGATTTATTAAGTCTTTAATTTGTTGGAACAAATCTGTAGCAACTCTATCATCTACTGGATTATTGTTGTTATAATCTTTCAATAACAACTCCATATCAGTAGTCCATAAAGTAGTACCAAGGATTTCTTTAGCTTTGATAAGAGACTTTGCAGTTCTTGAGTTCTGCTGTGATTGACCTGCAAAAGGTAAGTACTTATACTTTCCATTTGGTAACTCATCAAATAAACCAATTCTTGCCCAGTCTCTATATGCCTCTTCAAAGCCATTATCCATAACTTCTCTAAGAGTATCTCTAATGAATTCCTTTAACTCAGCACCACTGCCTTCCCTGCTCAATCTACTCAATCTGTCAAGGAATGTTTCTCCATTATTATATCTAATGGAATTAAGTGCAGGTAAGAACTTAAACTCAGCTCCCCCTATACTCTTAATACTTCCATCCTTCTTCCTGGAAATATCATAGTTTGCTATAGGGGAGATGTTTGGATTATTATTCTGAAATTCCTCATCTCTTGCTCTGACAAGCATTATTCTGTCATATTCTTGATTGACTAAATCAGTTAGTTTATCAAGGATAATATCATCATAAGTCAGCTTGTTCCCATTCTCATCATATTCAACTCCACTTACATATTTTCTGAATCTAATGAATTCAGCAGAAGGAGAATCTGAAAGAATAGGGACATGATACCAGGCCCACTTCACACTTGTTCTACTATCTTCTGGGTCTCCCCAATATTCAGTAAGAAGTGCTAAGGTATAATCTAAGTCATCCCAGTTAGTGTAGTCCACTTTATCAGAGTTCAATACTACTTTATGATTTAGGCCTCTTCTCATTTCCTCAGAGTTAACCAGTTGCTCTAACCAGTCACTTCTCCATCTCCCATCTTTAAAGAACCACTCATATTGCTTAAACTCAGTATTAATAAATTCTTCAAATCTCTTCCTATCTCCTCTTACATTCTTAAGCTGTTTAATTAACTTTCCAAGATAATTTGGGGTGACATGAGAGTAATAAGACTTATCATTCTCTCTAACACTACTTTCAATAGCATCTTCAGTTACATTAGCCATCATATTTGCAATTGCACTATAAGCTGAACCAAATGTATTAATTAAGTCTCCTCTCTTCTCTATTCCATCTTCTCCTGTTTCTGACTTTATTTCCCCCTTCTTGATTCCTTTGAATATAATATTCAATTGAGGTAGTAGGACCATAATAGGGTCAGTAAACTTAGCTGTATCAGAAGTTCTAATATCAGTTAGTGCATTTCTTAATATAGAGGGATTGGCATCAATACCAATCATATTCAACAGCTTTAGTATAGTTTTCCAGATCCTATCATCCTCAAGAAGTTCTAATCTTGCTTCAGTATCCAAATTAGAGAATTTATTGTTTAGAGTTTCGACCCACTTAAGACCTTTTTCAGCATTTTCAATATTTATGTCCCCATTCTTCTCATATACACTATCATTATCAAGTTGCATACCATTCTCATAGTTATCTCTCCAAGCATCAAGAAGGTAATATACACCTTCAGGCTTGTTAATAGCAATGGTTTGCATCTTGAATGTACCATCAAGCATCGTCTTTTTCTTCTGGATCCAATAGGGTATAAAATCCTTTCTAAAATCTTGATAGAACTGAGAAAATAGAGTATCATCTTTCTCAAGTAATTCTCTTACTTGAGCCACCCAGGGTTTATTCCTTTCAAGCTCCTGTATAAGAGGAATCATATCTTCAGAAGTAATCATATCTCTCAATTTATCAATAAGAGTTGCATGAACATAATCAGCATCTAAATACCTTAGATTACCCAAATCATCTTCCTCATACATTCCTTCATAGTCAAGCCTGGGTATTTCCCTAATAACTTTTCTAACTGCTTGAGATAATGATTCATGGGAACTAACTTGTCTAAAGTTAGTCATCCAGCCATCTTTAAAAGTCTCTTCCTTATTATAATCATCAGCTTGCTCATCAAGCTCACTGTATCCTTCAGGAGTATCATCATTTAAGTTAGCATCTTTAGGAGCAATATAGTTCAAGTCAATTCTAACTCCTTCTGTCGTTATGAGTAATGTGCTAGCTTCTTCTGCCAAAGGTTTAAAGTTATCAACAACTTTTCTATAAGCTTGTTCCTTATATACAGCTTTTCTTCTTGCAGCATCCAATTTTTGTTCATCAGAGAATCTTTCAGATTCATCTATAACACCCTCATCAATTAATGTCTGCTCTCTTGCATTTATTGCCCCAAGTTCAATTTGTACTCTATTCTCTTCTGTATCGTTGATATAGGATTGAAATATATCCAATACTCTATCAAATAATCCAGCAGGGGTGTATTTCTTTATGGCATCAAATCTATTAAGGGAGCTTAACTCCATCTGTAATTGTAATCTTTCTTCATCAGAAGCTGTATCCATTCTCTTATTAAGAGAATCATTCATTTCCTGTAGTGCTTTATCTACCTCATTACTAAAGAACCTTGCAATAAGACTTACTCTATCTCTTCTTGTTCTTGGATCAAAGTCTAAATCAACCTTAGCTTGTTCTTCAATAGAAGAGACCTTAGGAGCATCAAATGAAGGAGATAATGCTTCATCGAGCATCTCTACTGTATTTGCACTTCTTAGTTTAAATCTAAAATTATTAAGTTCTCTTACAGTAGGATACTCTTCAATAGATTTATTATTCTCTTTTTGCCACAAAGCTACAAGACCCTTTACAGATTCCTCTGTTTCATCTTGTAACTCCTTAGTTAGGTACCTAATCTCTTCAGTTGTTACTAAACAATTATTCATATAATATACTTGTTAAATAAAACAATAGCAAAGGTAAGTATTTATCCTTAATAAACCAAGATATTAAGTGTGAAAGTTACCATCAATTAATTTGATTACTAATTACAGTATGAAGAAATAAGAGGTTAATTTATATATTTACATCTAACCCCTTTAAGATGTTTATATTAATTTACTTTATCAGAATAAAGTAGCCTTTTGAATTCTTCCTTGACCTTAAGAAGAAAAAAAAATTACTAAGGGAGTAACAAGATCTCTCCGTTACTCCCATTTGAAAATTTTCTAATATTGTCAGGAAGAGATGTAAATAGATTACTCTACTACATATTTTACTCCATTATAAATAAGATGTGAAATCGTATTTATATTTACATATCTTTCTCCAGTCTCTTTTCCTGTTCTTTTGATGTCCATATCCATACATTTATATTTACCATCTCTAGAAACAAACTGCATCTTGTAACCTCTTAGTACTCTATCCTCTCCTTCAATATAGTCCTTTACAGGATTGTTTTGAATGAATTCTAAAGCTTCCTTATAGGCTGTAGCCATAGACTTCTTTTGTCTTTTAGCTTTATCTATTAATGCAATAGCCTCAGCTCTTTGAGATTCTCTCTCAGACTCAAACTGTTTCTTAGTCTTAGCCTTGTCTTGTTTCTTGAAGACCACAGTGAATACCTCAGAGGACTTAATACCTTCAAAGATAGTTCTTATGCCCGGAGTACCATCTTTCTTATCTTCCTTAGTAACCTTTACTTCTTTTTCATACTGGTCAGAAGTATTGAGCATATTATGAATATACTTATTGCTCAGACTTACAGTCTTACCACTCTCAAGATGTTCAAATACAACACTATCCTTCTTTATTTCTTTTACAATGTAATGAGACTCTTCTGAGAAGATATCCCCCACTTCAATTTCTGTAAGATTTACTTTCATGCTTTTATTATTTTAAAATATTACTTCTTTTGAATAAGCTGCATATACAGCAGTCATTTCAGTATCACCACTTGCTTCAAAGCTACCCATAGTAGTCTCATAAAGACCTCTTGTCTTTTCTCCTCCTCTTGCCAATGCAGCAGCTTCAACAAGTTGTGAAGTCTTTGAGCTTGTACTGAATGGAGCACTTACACCATTAGTAGTACTTGAGAGTTCTTTATACCACCCAGTTTTATTTATAGTCAATGTATCAAACTTGATTCCTTTCTCAGCAGCTTTCTTAGCTTCCTCTCTCCAATCAATTTGATTATTAACTACTCTATCATTGTAGCTATATCCTACCCTATGTGGTTCTGCATCCGCAATAAGGAGAACTGCTTTGGTAGAACCTTCTCTCCAATTAGTCTCTTCTACTATCTTCTTAATGACAAGTTCATAGAACTCATCACTATCACCTCCACTTGTACTCTGTGCCTTAGTAATGAACTCTATAAGTCTATTCTCATTATCAGTAAGCTCACATACTTGGTATGCCTTACCAAATCTATCTTTGCTTGGCATATCACAATAGTCACCAAAAGCCACTATTCCTATCCTCAAATCAGGATTCTGCTTGAAGAGTTTAGGAATCAGTTCCTTTACCTGCAACTTAACTGCCTTAATGTAAGCATTCATAGAGCCAGTAGTATCAAATGCAATCACCATGTCAAGCATACTATCATTTAGAGGTGATTTTGTGTCTTTTTTCTTAACTAAATTCGTTCTCATATTCTTTTTCTACTAAATACATTTCATCATTTTCAGCATCATATGCGACAGCAGAGTTATAGGGAGTAAACTTGTGAGCCCAACAGAATTGAACAAAATTAAAAATATTTGAAAAGCAGAATATTTTAGGATTATCCTGCAGCCAGGCTTCTCTTAATTTATCTATATTCATCATACCAGTCCTTTCTTAACAAATTCTTCACTTAATGGAATAGCTAATTCTCTAGCACTAGGATGGGCATTAGGAGCACACCTTAATTCAAAGAAATGTTTCCAATCGTTAATAAAGCCAGTCATTACTAATTCTGTCTTTAAGGCATTAGGCAACACTGCTCTTGCTTGTTGAGGAGTCCAAGGATTATTCCTGAACCCAGTCTTATATCTCTTGTCAGGTATCTTATCTTCCCACTGTTTTAGTAAGTTAAGATAGTTAGCCTCGGCAGCTCTTAGTGCTACTAAGAATCCATTATAATAGGTATTACCTTCATAGTTATAATCCTCCAACCAGCACGGTTCAATAAAGGTAAGCTCATTACCAAACTTATCTTTAGAATAGTTGCAATAACGGGTACTCTCTTGAGCAAAGGAGAATACTCTATGTCTTACAAATTCATGGGACACTCCTCTATCACAAATAAATCTAACAGTAATTCTCTTTTCATGATGCTCAGTAGGTTCACATAGGTACTTCAAATCATTAAGCCAGCCATGTTCTACAAGCACTCTATAGTTAGTACTGATATAATAAGTAGGAACAGGATAAGGGTCTTCTGAATTTACTACATTTACATTAGTATAAGGATTATCTCTATACTTATGATAAATATGTATTTCTGAAGGAGTTAATTTAAGATACACAGTACCATGTTCAAGCATAGCACCATGCCCAGACTTAACCATTCTATCAACAAATGGTTTAGCTGAGTTCTCTGTAATCTTATCTTCAGACTTATAACAGGTTCTTCCAGCTCTTTCTATGGCTTTGTATATTCCATCTATCCCAGATTCCTGTTCTAAGATTTTCCATGAAGGTTTAATTAATTTCATATACAACAATTATTGATAAATAAATTTTACTAATTTCTCTTTTGGTACCATTCCAGATAATTTCCTTAAAAGATTACCTTCGTCGTCTGTAACTAGCAGTGTAGGGAGTGACTTAATGTTATATTTGAGAGAAAGCCCTTCTCCATCCATAGAGTCTATATTAACACTTTCATGCTCAATATTGCATTCTCTTAATAACTTTTCCAACTCTTTACATGGTCCACACCAATCAGCATATATCTTTATTACTTTCATTTGTTTCCTCCTCTTCTGTAATATCTACTATTTCATTACAATCCTCACACCAATATTCATTATTCCAATATTCATTATTTGCCCAATCTTCTTGTGCAAATTCTAAAGTATTAGCATCTACCCATGCATGCTTTAGAATATTTGTTCCTCCACAATTATTACAATGTAGAAGTCCTCTATTATCTTCACAGCTTTCTTCTTTCTCTTCTAGAGAGCTTGATACTAACTCTTTTGGTTCTTCATCCTCCCATTTAACTTCTAGAAAGTAATTATCAGGAAGTATTGCAAGAATTTCTGTATCATAAGCAAACCAAATGCCTTCATTTACTCTTTTTATCGGTTTTCTTAAATACAACTTCAATTCTCCGTATTTATTCCTTGCTATCCACATAGTTTATTCCTCCTTTAATTCAACGGGTTCATCGCTCCAAGTCAAATCTCTGCCTATGAGTTTCTTGATAGTTCCTTTTGGAAGGTATATGTCATCAGCAATATCTTCCACCCAAAAGGAATCATTCCATCTGTATGGTTCAAAGTCAAAAATAACTTCATCCCCATTCTTATGTACTGCCACCCATGCCATAACTATTCCTCCCATTCTATCTTTTGTATTCTAATAACATTAGCTGTGGTTTCTCTTGCAATTTTCTCGGCAGTTTCTTTATCATATATGGCTTCTTTATGAATAATTATCCATCCCTCTTTCTTTTCGGGGAGCATCATGAGATCTAGTTCAGTTCCAACATTACATTTTCCATCTTTGTTGTAATAGAATATAGCTTCACATCCTTTATCTTCCAATAATGCTATAATTGGATAATTACCTTTGTTAATAGTATCAAAGCAAATAATCCTTGCCTTTCTACCATCACGAGTACATACAGGTTTACCGGCTTTGGCTGCTTCAAGGTCAAAGGGTTTAAGATTCAATTTCTTTTCTTCCATATCTTCTTTGTTTTGTTTAATTTCTACATAGATTCTTGTGCATCTATTTTTGCATGTACCACCACTTAAACATGCTCCTCCTTTTTTGAAGATACAGAAGGCACAGCCTACGTATCCAGTTACAATTGACTGTACTTTCTTTCCATTTATAATTTCAGGTTCTCCTACCTTTTTAAGTTTCTTGAAGATTACAGATTTACCATCTTTTCTATAACATGATAAACATTCTCCTCTTATCTCAAATACATCACTACAATGAATATCACTCTTGGTAGCTAAATCACAATTCTCACATCCAAGAGATTTTGTATGAATACACTGATACCATTCTCCGTTGTACTCAAATATTTCTCCTACTTTTCTTTCCATGTTTATTCTTCGTAGGTTTCTACTCTAATATACTTTTTCATTTCCTTTATTTCAACTTGAATGGGGAAGTCATATTCTTCTTCAAGTTCAGTAGAATAAAGTGGCTTACTTTTATCCTGTACTTTCATAAGTTCGTCAATCAATTCCTGTACTGTCATATTCTTTTCTTTTTAAGTTTTCCACATTTTTTACATGTCAATAGGAGCTTATCACAAGTCTCATAACGAGTGATATGTAATATTATCCACTCATGTGAACATTGAAATTTCCTCAACCATTCCTTCATAAGATATTACAAATTAAATCTCTTGATTTCTTCCTTAGTAAACCAATGTTCCAATTTCAAAGGCTTAAAGCTAAAAAGCATTTTGTTATAGGAATGTCTATCATAAATTTTATTCCATTCTTTATGCATAGATTCATACTTATCAATATCTTCATATAATATGCGAAGCAGCTCATTATGAGCTCTATCTAGTATATACGTTCTGAAAACAAATACTTTTTCATTTCTTATGAGAATATATAAGTTGGCTGCTACTATTAAAATTATAAAACTTATCAGTATGTTCATTGCTTGTCTTCTTTCTTCAATTCCGTAATGAGGGCATCGGCACATTCTATTGCATATTGCGCTTGTGCCATTGTATTTTTGAATCCTGTTGTGTCATTGTTATGTTGTTCAGCAGAAGTCATCATATCTTTGGCTATCTCGTACCTACGTTGCTCCCAATCAATAGTCTTGCATGGTTCTTCTTTAATAAATTCAAGTTCTGATTGCACGTATGTACACCAACTACGCTTGTTATCAACATATTGACGCTCCACTCCTCTTTTGGTGATAATATTTTCTGTCTGTGATACCTCTATGACTTCCCCTGTTGTTTTAACTTTCGCTTTCATTTCTTTATTATATCATCAACATTTCTTAATTTCTACTTCTAGACTATCTACCTTCCACTCATTTAAATTACCTTTATCTGGTAGTATAATTTGGTCTCTTACTGCTCCTTCTATATCACATTCTGAGTAGTCTATGTCTTCAAAGTAATCCCCATCTTCATCTACCCCTGAATCCACTATTGTATAGTCATCTACCCATATCGGTACTATCTTACTTAATGTTATAGTAGCTTCAACCTCAATTTTCCTACTTGAATTTGATTTTATATTCCATGGGGAATGATCATTATGTTCCACTCCTTCTGGATAATATCCACTTTCAGTCATTTCTTCTTTTTCTTTAAGTTCGTATCTAGGTTACTCTCCTTAATCAACCTCCTAATAATCACGTCCTTAATGTTCTTCGGGATGCTGATATGCCTCCCTTCACTATTTATGTAAATAGAATGGCTTCCATTACATCTATCATAATAGAAGCCATTACTCTCTACCATTTTAATAAATTCTCTCCTTGTATATTGTTTTCTTTGCATGGAATCTTTTTAAAATCTACAAAATTCCTCTCATCTTTAGTAAAATCTCTACTCCATTCCAATCCACATAGGGTAATGTACTATATTCATCATGCTTTAGTGGTATCCCAAGAGCACTATCATCTATATAAATATGTGCAAATATCTTTTTAGAGGAAGTCCAATTATGTTGGGTAGGATTTTCATTGACACCATATAGAGGAATCTCGTTTTTACGAAACCAATCAATAGCTTCCTGAAGAGTATCCACAAGTCTAACACCCTCATTGGTAACACATTTATTGCTACAGTGACTCCTCATAGTATATAAGATAATTTGATGTTCTTTCTCTACTAGTTTTCTCAATACAGGTATTGCACCTATATCTTTACCTATTTTAGGGAACTCATGAGTTACACAAGTTCCATCAAAATCTACTGCTATTACCATCTACTTCCCTCCTTCGTTACTAGTTAGATATTCTATTTCAAATTCAGATTTAGGAATCTCAAAGCAACAGTGAGTCCCAAATTCAACCCATCTTAGTTTATATCCCAAGGATTCAAGCCTTCTAGATAAAGGTGCTTTAGTACTAATGATATTCACAAACTTATTATTTCCCATATAGTTTAATCCATTATTTCCTGTACCGTAGGCTTTCCCTATCTTAGACAAATTAGGTCTACCAGGCTTATAGTAAAGCCCAGTAGCCTTGTGTTTCATTTTATACGGAATCATTACCAGTTTCTCTTTTATTCAACCACATCACAGTCATTATAGCATAATTAGCAAGGTCCAGAAGGGTGTCTTTAATAGACTCATTCTTAACCATAGCCTTCTTATTAACTAATGACTCCAGTCTATTCATCTTGTCCCCCATCCTTACTAGACCTGCTATAAGTCCAAACTTATTAAGAGAACAGTCAAAGGAATTACCATAATCATGATTTTTAGCTGCATAAGTCTTAGCCATATTAGTAGTTATGTCCATAAAGGAATCTACACTACTGTCAAGTTCTGGTCTTTGCCCTAAGATTTTCAGTTCATTCATTACAGACCTTATAGGATTTAAAGCCTCTATAGATACTCCTGCCCTTATAGCATTTTCAAGTTTATCTATAAGATCTTTATACACTTTATTAATTTTTACCATTTCCTTAACTTATTTTCTTTTACTATACTATCTTAATTAATGTACCCAATAAGTAGGAAGAGGACCATTATCATCAAGATATTCTTTATAGCTCTTTGGTAAGTCCTTTATTTTATAAGACTGATTAGTTCTGATATTTACTAGAACATCTTCTCCCATAGAGGCTATAACATCGCCCTTAACCATGATCTTCTCTCCATTAAATTCAAAGTCTCCTATACATAATTTATGTCTGGACACGTCTACATCCAACTTTACCCTGTGAACAAAATATGCTCCAGCTTTAACCATTATATCATATAGTACTTTAGCTATATCTTCCGCTATCTCTTCTGGAGCTTCACAGTTGATTTCCACATATGTTACGAATATGTCGATTCCACATATTCTCTTTAGATTTCTCTAAAGGTCGGACTATATCTTATAAAAATCTCCACATATAGGCTAGTTGCCCATTGGTTAGATTTCTATCAGTGCTTTTCAGCTGCTCTTGCAGCTTACTCCATTTCTGGATAGTCTCTGAACTCCATAATTTATAAGAGTAACAATTAATAGGATATTTAGCTAATATAGAATGAATAATATAGGCTCCCTCATATTTATTTATTCCTAAATAATATAATGGTCTGCTATGATTATTATCTACTCTTACTTTAGCTTTTACTCCTATACTCTCAAAGAAAGGAATAAATACATTTTCTTGAATATTCAGAGAAAATTTCTGAGTATTAAGGTTGTAATATAAGTCCCTCTTATGAAGGCTCCCATCATCATAGAACCACAATGCTAAACCTAACTCATCAAGATTACTCACTACTTCTTCTATAGGGAGTTCCTTGATTAATTTAAGTGAAAACCAAGCTCCTCCATAATAAGTATATATGGGAGTTTGGTTATAACCATTGCTGTCTACATGATTTATTTTGCCTTTACCAATTAATTGTTTTTTATACTCTAAGTATTCCTTATGCTTACAATTGGATGTATATATAGTACTACCACTATTAGTAGTAGATATGCAACCATCCCCTAATATAGCAGTAAGAAAAACCTGAGTTTGCTCTCTTGTAAAATCATAAAGCTGCTTATTGCCTATTTCTCTTAAGTTACTTAAAATCATATTTAATACTTTTACTAGTTTATTATTACAATAATTCAGTGATTAAATCTTTAAGGGTTTCAAGCAATTAACACTGTTTTACTACAACAAAATTACTTATCGTAGGGTGTTACAGTAATCAACACCTTGAATAATAAGTCATTACGTCTTAAATATTCAAAAAAGTTTATCATACTTACCTTATAACACAATGCTCCAGTATGTTGTATAGGATAATTAACAGATTGCCTATCGGAATCAGACTTCCTCTTGAAGAACTCTTTTACCATCTGTACTGTATCACATTTAGGAGCATTTGTTTTCATCTCCCTGTAATAATCCCAAAATCCAGGTTCCTTAAACTTTACCTGTAGCTTCCTAAGATAGTTCCAATCATAGATATAAGCTCTATATCCAACTTTAGGATTAAGATCTATATAGCCTTTACTGAACCAGTCCTTCTTTCTGAACTCAATATATCTTTTAAGACCATTAAAGCCTCTCATATAATTGTCATATATCTCTTTAGCTCTTTTAGCTGTAAGCCCAAAGTTCCTCATAATGGTGTTGTCATTACCAGCGTAATTAAAAGCAAACTCATAACCTTTAGCCTCACTTCTCAACTTATGATATTGCTTCTTAACTTCTTTGGCAGGCATATCTTTAGGAATTTCAGGAAATACTATCTTCGCAGTTAGTGTATGTAAGTCCTTCTCACCATAGGTAAGCTCTCTAATCATCTCCTTATCATCAGCTACATCAGCCATGATAAAACTTTCTTGACCCGAGTAATCAGCACTTATCCATTTATTGCCACTTTCAGCTATGAAACAAGCCCTAGTCTTAGCATCAGCAGGCATATTAAGCATATTTACATACTCAACCTTAGCTGACTTGTCCTTACCCCCTGAGCTTATTCTTGCTGTATCAGTACCCAATGAGTTAAAGTTGGTATATAGCCTTCCAGTATCCTTGTCTATCTGCTTAAGTACATTTGCTCCATAAGTACTGCACAGCTTTTTCATTTCCTTATACCTTATATATAAGGGAATAAGACTGCACTTATCCTTCTGAGGGCCTAGTACCTTAGCTCCTATACTGTCCTTATCCTCATCATCTTCTTTATCCAGAGCAGTGGTATCGACTCCATATTTCTTGAATAAGGGGATAACTTGTTTAGGACTATTCCAATTAAGAGTTACTTGTGGCTCGGTATTAAAACCTGAAAATAGATTACCTTGTCTATCTATCTTAATATATTTTGAATCAGGTTCATGCTCTATAAGCCACTTATCCATTTCACTTTTAATACTATTAAGAATAGATTGATCATGCTCCATTTTCTTTTGCCATTTATCTTTGTCCATCTTTATGCCACAATAGCACATATAAGCAATAGGAAGTATAGCCTTGTTTTCATACTCCATGGCAGTAAGAAGTCCTTGCTTCTCTAATTGTTTCAGTTGTAATTCTCGTATCTTCTCAAGGTACTTCACATCATTAGCAGCATAAACTATAACATCTTCTGTAAGGCCTTTATAGATGATTTGTCCTCTTATAGACTTATCTAGTTCTATTCCAAGGTACATTTCACCTAACTTTTTCAGATTCATATACAAGACATACTTGGCTTTTGAACTTTTCTTACTAGGATCTGCTGGTACATAGTCATACCTAGGACATTGTATCTTATCCCATACTTCCGGACTTAATACAGTAGGGTAACCCAACCACATTAGTTTCTCTGCTAGAAACAAGTCATAGACATTACGAGGAACTATATGGTATTTATAAAGCCACTGTAGATCAAATTTGGCATTATGAAATAAGAAAAGCCTATCAGATTCAAGATAGTTTTCATATAAAGTAATATCTGTAGTAAGACAATCTATTACTACTTGAAAATCAAAGCACCCTAATTGCAATGACAAGAGCTTATCCTTATGACAACTTAATCCACTAGTCTCGGTATCAACTCCTACAATTCTAAGAGGTTTAAGTAGGGATAGACTCTCGTCTACCCCTATTATTTTGTACTTCTCAGGTTCAAATAATTCTATATTTTTCGTAACTACATATATCATTATTCAAATATTATAATATGTCCATACCCTATTGAATAAATAATAGACTTAACAACTGCTCCAGCTTCTTTCAGGAACTCTCCTTCTATTATCATGGGGCCTCCTGGCGGAGAAATAAATCTCTTAGTCTCTTCTACATACCCAGATTTCACATTTATATAATCATGCTTTAATACATAGGTTTTGGAATCTTTTCCACTCATATTCTTGAGTTTTCTTAGACAATTATCTATTCCTCCCCTAGAATTAAGTTTTATTATGTTATCCATTATTTCATATATGCTATCAAGTTTTTGAAATCAATGACATACTTATATTTTTCAAAGAATCTACTTCCTAAGATTCCATGGAGTTGTACACCGGATTCTTGCTTAATCACCTTGAATGCTGCATCTAAATCAGCCATACTGAACTCTTCTTCGAATTTTTTCCTTTTATATGTTACTGTAATTTTGCAAGAGCCAGTACTAACTTCATTTCCTTCAAATCCTACTACGCTAGATTCCCTATCAATGATTTCATGGTCTAGAAGAGGTAAAACAGAACTGTTTATATAGGATAAATTACTACCTGTGTCCAATAGAAAATTTAATTTCTTTCTATTACAGTTAAATGTTGCTACTGGTAGCTCTGTTAAATCCATAGATTCTTTAAAGGAGATTTTACTATTGTTTCTATTCCTTACTTCCATGATGGTATTAGCAATAAAAGCTACTACTAATACCATTAATATCACGATTATTATATCTAATATCATGCCTCATAATTTTTTTTAGTTATTATCTAAGTCCAGTGGAACCAAGACCTCCTCTTTGTTTTCC